>Ga0209083_1000784_pt1 | contig 42647 bp, 78 predicted proteins | sample AM7aDNAmetaG_FD_184132 | JGI IMG/M metagenome (GOLD analysis project Ga0209083, IMG submission 184132) | Freshwater microbial communities from Finland to study Microbial Dark Matter (Phase II) - AM7a DNA metaG (SPAdes) (version 3) | ecosystem: Environmental > Aquatic > Freshwater > Lake ... | reverse complement strand
TCAGGAACTGACGATTACGAGCGTGGAGCAAAAATAAGACCACTTGTGGCACAAGCTATGAAGCGCTTAAAAAGAAGGAACACTATGTTCCCGAAACTACTACATCTTTAGTGTAGTAGTAGTTCATTAGATTGTTTCTATCTGTCCATAAACAGGTATTAATTGATTGTCCAGTATCAGAATCATATCTTAAATTTAATAATTGTTCCAAATTTACTTTTTTAGTATCAAAATAATCATTTTCACCACCCCATTTTAACATTTCTCTAATTAAATTACCTTCTATTATTTTAAGTGTTTTATTAATTGTTATTTCGACAGTGTAAACAACAAAATTTGGTGGAGATGCAAATAATCTATCCGCCATTTTAAAATCTGGAGTAAAATGAAAACCCAAATAATTTAATATATGTGGATCTTTCGAATTACCACCCAATTCTTCATCTGAAAATTTTTTAAATATAGAACCAGAACCATGATATAATGGTCCAATAACTTTCCCTTTACTTTCAAACAATTTAAATTGGACTATCATTTTATTCTGATTTTTTTATATTTAATATTTTAATGTTTTTTGGATCGAAAACAATCCAATCATATCTTGTTGATAATTCATCAGTTTCTATTTCATTTAAATATTGAATAGAATCATATTTTTTTTCTAAAATATCTTTTTTATAATTTTCTGCCAACATAAAATGTGGAGTGAATTTTCTTACTATATCATTATCTAATAATTCATCAGTTATGCTATTACCTATACCACTTATTGATGTGTAAGGTAAAGATATCAATTCTTTTATATCTTTTTCTTTGTAATCAAAATATTTCTTTTTATAACCCCATTTTAACATTTCTCTAACTAAATTTCCTTCTGTTATTTTAAGTGTACTATTAACATTTATTTCAACAGTATAAAGCATAAAATCTGGTTTTCTAGCAAATCTTCTTGCTATTTTAATGCTTGGTGTAAAATGGTTTCCCAAATAACTTATTAAATGACCATCACTTTCTTCTACATCTTGTTTAAAATTATCAAAAGAATATCTGGAACCATGATATAATGGTCCTACAATTTTCATATTTTCAAATATTTTAAATTCGGTTATCATTTTAATTCTGGTTTTGAACTCCAAGATTCAATTATTTTTATTTGTTCTGGATTGAAAACTATCCAATCATATCTTTCAATTTCTGGTGATTCTATTTCATTGATATATTTAATACAATCAAAACCTTTACTAATTAATATCTTTTTATATTCTAATGACATTTTTTTAGAATCTTTATAAGGTAATGAAATTAAAGATTTTGTTATACAACGATCTGTTGGTTTTTGAAATCCCATATGATAAGATAATGAAAGTATATCATCAGTAAAAATACTTTGATCAATTATTTTATTATCCAGTGCATATTTTATCATGTTTTTAACCAATTCTCCCTCTTTTATAATTAAAAATTTATTATAACTAATTTCAACTTCATATAAAATATAATCTGGTGGATTTATAAAATTTTCAGCTATTTTTTCATCTTCTGAAAAATGCACACCTAAAAAACTCATTGGATGACCATCACCGCCTAATTTATCAAAATCAAAAATATCAAATTTATGAGAAGAACCATGATATAACCAATGTTTAACTTTATTTTCATTTATAAACTCTAAATATTTCTTTATCATATCAAATCAAATTCATATATTTTTATAATTGTACCTTTATGTAATTTAAAATGTCCACCTAAATCGTATTCATAAATATCTTTTAGTTTAATTGTTTGATTTCTTTGTAAAACAACTTCATTTTCTGTTTTATCATGAGAAATATACGCTGCTTTTTTACCAGCTGGAACATTAATTTTTAATACTATTCTATCATCTATTTTAGTATTAGTTAAAGCAAAAGCAAAAACAGCATATTGAAAATTTAAAGAAGTTGAAAAGAAATTTTTAAAAGTATAATTATCACCAACATTCATTTTGATAATTATATCTCTTAAATTATTTTCTCTTATTGGATGAGTACTTAATCCTTTCCATATTACTACATCTTTTTTTGCAATAGATTTATCTAATATTTTTTCTAATTTTAACATTTTCTTTTCTAGTGTATCTTTTCTCCAATCGAATTTTTTATCATAAGATGGTTTTCTAGAAAACATATATTCTACTATTTGACGATATCCACAATCTCTATACCATTCGATTATTTTTAAATCATCTGGTGTTAATTTCAAATTGGTAAAATATTTAGATGATTGTCTGTGAGCAAGTTCTCTTGCATCACCATATGCCTTTTTTTTAGAATAAAAAGTATCATAATATTCAAATAAATAATCGTTATTCTCAAATATATTAAATTTTGTTATCATATCATCATCTATATATATTTTTATAATTTAACTTTATTTTAAAATATGGAAAAAATCGGTTTTTTTTTAATTAATATATAGTATTTATAAGAAAGGGAATAAAACACCACCTTTTTTGTAAATCTATGTTAAAAGCAATAAAAATACGGTTATATCCAACGAAAACTCAAACAAGTTATATCAATCGATTGTGTGGTTCATATCGTAAAGTATATAATATGTGTCTGGAAAAGAAGATAAAAGCTTATAATACAGATAAGACTTCGTTAGGTTTAACTGAACTTGGATATTATTTTCATAATGAACTAACTAAAACAGAAGAGTTTTCATATCTGAATGAACATAATACAAAGGTGTTGAAACAATCTATCATTAATTTACTTGATAGTTATAAACGATTTTTTGTGAATAACACAGGCTTTCCAAAATATAAATCTAAACGCGATAATCAACAATTTTGTAGATTTCCACTAGATGCTATATCCAAATATAATATTTATTCAGATAATCGTGTAACGCTTGGTAAACCACTTAAAAAGGTTAAATTTGAATGTTCTGACAGGGATAGAAACTATCTTACAAAGCACAAAAATAAAATAAAATCTGCAACTCTTTCTAGAACAAAATCGGACAAATATTTTCTTTCAATTCTTATTGAAAATTTTGTCACAGAACAACCAAAACCAATCAATAATATCATAGGCATTGATGTTGGTATCAAAGATTTTATGGTTTGTTCTGACGGACAAGTATTCAATAACCTGAAATTAAAACGAAACAATGAAAAGACATTGGTTAAACTTCAACGCCAGTTATCAAAAAAACAAAAAATTATAACTGGTGAATTTATTTTTAATAAAAAATGGAATAAAGAAATAGAAATTACAAGATTATCGAATAATGGTGAAAAGGCAAGGATAAAACTTGCTATTTTTCAAGAAAAATTAAACAATATTAAAATAAATTACATACATAACATTACAACTAAATTAGTTCGTGAGAACCAAACGATTGTGATTGAGGATTTAAATGTTAAAGGTATGTTAAAAAATCATTGTTTATCAAAATCAATTCAAGACCTATCAATCAATGAAACATTTAGACAACTCAAATATAAATCTGAATGGTATGGTAGAGATTTGGTGGTGATTGACAGGTGGTTTCCATCAAGTAAACTATGTTCTGTTTGTGGATATAAATATAAAAAATTATCATTGAAAGAAAGAGAATGGATTTGTCCTAAGTGTGATACTAAACACAATAGAGATAAAAACGCATCAACAAACATAAAAAACGAAGGAAAAAGAATAATTAATTGTAAAAATACAATAGGGATACGTTGTCCCGAAATTACGCTTGCGGACTGTCCGCCTATGGACAAACATTCAGAAATGAATCTAAGAAGTAGTGACAGGTTGAAACAAGAAGAAATTTTATCTGAATTTCGATAAGATTTTTAACGGTAATAGATGGTTCATTGCTTATGATTCATATAAAAAGAAACAATATTTTCATAAAATGATATATGGTTCATTGCTCTTCGGTGTTATTTTTACATAAAAAGAAACAACATCATCTGAATTATCAACAGAAGATTCAACTTTTTTACCCCAAGGAAATTTATTACACCAATCAGAAAAATATTTGTCCAAATTTTCTTCAGTAATATTTTTTTTATCAAATATTTTTCTTAGCCTTTGTGGAGTTAATATTGTAATACCTTTATTTGCTACATCAGGAAATAAATTTTTCAAATCATTCTTTATTTCATATAATAACTTTAAAGTTCTAGAATTCATTTCATTTAAAATACCACCAATCATCACCAAACATCTATAAGCTTTGATACTTCTTACTTCTTTGTCTTTTATATCAAATTGACCAGTTTTGTAAATAATATCTTTTACATCATTATAAAAACCATATTCTAAAATATTATTTCTAATACCAAAATAAAATGATAATCTTTCACTTTGTAATTTATTATATGTTTTGAATGTATTTTTATTAGATTCTTTGAATTCAAAATTATCTAAAACATCTAATTTATTTTTAATTGTTTCTGTTCTGAAAAAATAATTGAAATTGCCAGTATTTAAATAATCACTTGTTTTAATGAATGAAAATTTCAATTCATCTAATGAATGTAAAAACATGTAAAAACCATAACGACCATCTACTGGTGCATTCTGATTTTCTTTAATATATGTTTGAAAGTCTTTTAACATAAAGCTATATATTAATTTGCAAAAACGATTTCTACTTCTTGCATTATACCATTTAATTGTTCATACTCATCGCCTTCTAATTGAATTTCCTGATCATTTGAATCAAAAAATTGCCAATAAGATTGTCCGGTATCTTTTTCGTATTCAAAACTACCATAAAATACAATTCCATTATATGTTAGTGTTCCTTTTACTACAAATTTATCATCATATTCTTCTGTTGATTCATGATCAAATTCAAAATCACCACAAGTAAAATGTTCTTGATATAAAGGTTCTCCTTTATTACCAAGTATTTCTAACTCATATGGAGTTAAAGAATCTTTTCCGTTTTTGTTCATTTTGTCCAATAAATTATTTATTTCTTCTTCATTGGTTTCAAATATTTTGAATTTTGTTATCATAAATTTATATATAAAAATATGATTATTAATTTTAAAATATTTGAGAGTGATTTTAAAAAATTAAAATTACCAACGGATATGATAAATCCAGATGATAAAATCATTTTTTCAAATGATGAAAAAATTAATTTCGAACCAATTATTTTAGATGAATTTAGATTATATGGAGTAGGATTTAAACCATTAGGTTTATGGTATGGAATTGGAACAGAATGGCTAGATCATGTTAATAGAGTAGAAATGGATAGAAAATATACTACTATTCATAAAATAAAAACAACCAATAAAGTACTTAGATTAAAAGGTAAAGATGATATTATTAAATTCACAGAAAAATATGGAAAAATAAAAGAAGAAATGTCTGTCGGTGTTTTAGATAAAAGTGTAAGAAAAATTAATTGGTATAATGTAGCAAAATCTTATTCTGGTATTGAAATTATGCACCCGTCTATTTATACATTCAAACAATATATAATTAATGGAATTGAAGGTGTTTATTTAACTTGGTTGATGGGTTGGGATATTTCCAGTGGTTGTGTGTGGTTTGGAGATGGTATAGAATCTATTGAAAAAATATATTAAATCTTAACTCTTTCTTTTCCTTTATTTGCCGTATTAAAAATATAATAATCCACAGCAACATCCAAATCCTTTTCTTTAAAGAAATTTGTCATGTGTTTAACTGTATTTATATCATCATCAGAAAAACCAACTTTTAATTTAGCACCAATTTTAGTAGCAAATTTTTCAAGTTTATGTAAAAATTCATTTATCGCTATTTCTTTCCCCTCTTCTACACTATTATTAGTTTCAAAATCCTTTCCAAATCTTTCTTTAAAATAATTTGACATAATACCTATGAATTCACAAGTATCTAAATATGATTTAATTGTAACATCACTGGATTTGAAAATTTTTTGAAATTTTTTCAAATTTAATTGCATTTTATCTCTTTGTTCTTGTGTCATGTAATTACAAATTAACCATTTTACAAAATGTTTCATTGTTTCTGGTTCGTGACCTCTAGCGGTAATGATTAAAAAAATATTTCCATTAATAAGAGTATTTATAAAATCTAAAAAACTTGGTCCAAAATCACCATTTAAAACTGCCTTTTTGGCATCTTCCATAAATGCTTTATTTCCTCTGGGTCCATTATCTCTAAACTCTTGAAAAGTCTGTTTTATATCATTATTCCTTTTTCTCCAATTTTCTCTTCTTATTTTGGCGAATTCTTCTGGTAAAACATCAACTGGAACCCATATGTTATTCTTTAATAATTCAATATGAATAGGAGTTGACATATGTAATAAATTGTTATCAACATCAAAAATCATATAGCGGAGTGTTATCATAATAATTTATATTATAAAAAGTTTAGAATGTTTTATTTTTGATTTAGACTCATCAGAATTTAATATATAAGAATAAAAAGACATGATAATAGATAAGATAGTAAAAGTAAAAATTGGTAGTCATAATTTTAAATGGTATTTAAGTAAAGGTTATGGTCCTTTTAGAAAAAATGATATAATAACTATAAAAATAGAAGATTTAACTTTGGGTGCATCTACTAGAATTAATGTCAAATGTGATTTTTGTAATATTGATAATAATGTTCAATATAATAACTATAACAATCAAATTAAAAAATCATTTGATAATATTTATTCTTGTAAAAAATGTAAAGATAAAAAAACACAAATTACAAATTTACAAAAATATGGTGTTAAATATATTATGCAAAATGAAGATATGATTGAAAAAAGTAAAAAAACTTGTTTTAAAAATTATGGTGTTAATAATATATCTAAATTAGATTCAATAAAAAATAATCGAAAAGAATATATGTCCAATGATAATTTTAAAAATAAATCAAAAATTACATGGTTGAATAAATATGGTGTTGATAATCCATCTAAAAATGAAGAAATTAAAAATATGAAAAAGAAAACTTGTTTTAAAAATTGGGGTGTAGAATATCCATCACAATCTCCAGAATTATTTGAAAAATCTCAAAAAACAGGAAAAACAATAAAACTACACAATGAATCTGGTTTATGGTATAGAGGAACATATGAATTAGATTTTTTGAATTTTTGTCATGTAAATAATATCGATGTTCAAAAAGGACCAACTATTTGTTATATTTTTAATAATAAAAAAAGTTATTATCATTCAGATTTTTATTTATCTAAATATAATTTAATATGTGAAATAAAATCAAATTATTATTATGATAAATTCTTAGAAAGAAATTTATTGAAAGAAAAATTTACCAAAGAAAAAGGTTATAGTTTTATTTTTATCATAAACAAAAAATATGATGAATTTATAAAATTATTCATTTCCAAAATATAATAAACCATCATCACCAAGATATATATCTGCACTACCTATTTTATGAGCCGAATCCATTAATATTTTTTCAATTTTATCATCATAACCTCTGTCAAAAAATCCGGCACCATGACCATTTCTACTTAACCAAATATCGTGTCCTAATTGTTCTTCATCTATACCATCAACAGCATTACCAGCATATTTCAAAAACAATTTGATATCTTCATAGGCTTTTATTTTTGAATTATCAGAAAAATTATGAATATTTAAATCAGCATCCGGAATAATATTTTTTATTTCTCCTTCATATCCTTCAGTATTTTCTTCTTTTAGTCTTTCTTCTTCTGTCCAAATAGCACATTCTAAATAATTATCCATAATCTTTTTTATATTTAATTTGGTAGATGTAAAATCTTCATATAATTTAAAATGTTTCATTTTATATTTTTATTTTTATGTCCAGTTTAAGTTTATAAAATTCTCAGTGTAAATACTTCTGTCAGCATTATCCGCTAAAATAAGTTTATTTGAATTAGATATGATATTTTCGTTCAATACATTGTTTATTTCCTCAGTTGGTATCGTATCATTAAATATTCTTAAATTTGTATATTTGATATTACTACCCAATAATTGAATATCAACATCATGTTGAAACTTCTGTATTTCTATATTATCATAGAAAGTTTCCTTTATTGTTTTGAATGTTGTAGATAATGAATGTAATTCTATATTATCAACTGGTTTAAATCCACTACTAATTAATGATGTGTATCCGGTGGTATCTAACCAAGATATTGTTTCTATTTGATAAGTGTTTGGTTCTATGAATGTTATATTATAATCGTTATCTCTACTGTATAATTTTATTTCAACTATTTGTTGTCTTTGATCGAGTATAATAACCAAACCATACCAAATATCAGTTAATAAACTAACATTTTGTAATTTATAGAATTTATTATTAATTTGGAAGTTGATATCTTTTTTGAAATACCATATTCTATATCCTAATTTGGTTGTTTCATCGAAGTTATTTAGTAAATAAAAATTAGTATTTTGATCAATATCATAATATTTCCAAGCATTTCTATTTGGATTTTCAGGATCCCAAGCATTATTGAAATTAAACCACATTACAAAGCTTCGGTTATCTGAAACATTCAAAACATTATCTGTTTTTTTGAATAATACAGCTTGTTTACCGATAGTATCTTTAAAGTTATAGTAATTTACAGCAAAGTTTATTTCTCCGTTCCAGATGTCTTGTTTGACACGAATAACCTTATTATTTACAGCGAATCTCATAGGATCAAATGTAAATGGTTTAAATTGGTCTTTATTTGCTACTTTATCGCTATCTTCTTTAATTTCATTACCAAATAATTCTTCCATTGTAGTATTCTTTGTAAGATTGCCCAATTTAAACTTACTTTCAGCAGAAAGATTGAGAATATTTGCTTTTTGTTCGTATTTTTCAAGTAATACTTTATAATAAATACCTGCGTTCATAATATCTCTAAATACATTTGCACTTTTAACGTAAAATAATCTGTTTATTGGACAAATAAACAAAATATCATCTTCAGATGGACGTCTCTCAATTCCAAACTTACTTTTAAATTCATCTTTTAAGATTTGAACTTCAAATACATCAAATAAATCTAATTGAAACATATTTGCTTTAAGTTGATTATCAGGAAACTTATTATCCGGAACAATAACTTTAAGAGTTTTAACATCCATAATGTTTTTCAATTGATATTCATGTAAAATGAAATCTGTTCCTTTTCTATCTGGATCCGTTATATGATAATCAACATCCCAAGCAAATAATTGATTTACTTGATTTGCCAACATATTTGCATAACTCATAATAGCATCAACCGTATATGGTTTCCAATATGAACCAGAATTAGCAGCATTTTGAGCAGTCATTGCTGTTGTTACAGCGGTTGGATCCGCTCCCGGTGCATTATAACAACTTAAACCTTGTGTATAAGCATTTAAATTTAAATCATATGTTGACATTGGAGAATCTGCTGGTTTCATTGTATTCCAGTTTACCGGATTATTCGGATCATTGGTAGAAACATTCATTCCACAAATATTTGTAGTTGAACCAGATGATAAAACAAATGTAGATAAACAATCTTGACGAATTCCATATCTATTTGTTTTTAAATAATTTGCAGATACATTTTGAAAATCACCAATAAGCATTATATCATAAATAGTTGCTGGTGCTGGATCATCAGTATATGTTGTAATTAAATAATCTACTCTAGCAAAACGAAGTTCATTAAACTTATAAGTTGATATATTTTCCTTTGTTAAAGGTTCCCAATCTGAAAAAGTTCTTCCTTGATTTTGTGTTACCCTGTATTTTATATTTAAATTTGCAATATTTCCATTTCCAATAACTTGAAAATCTGATATTGAAAATATTTTAAAAATATCTGGTGGAACTATTATAATAGGAGTATCACCAGATACACTTATATTTCCATCAGTCCAATTTAGATCATAAGTTCCATTGATAGTTATATTTGTTACATAAATATTTGTTCTAGGATGTTGTTGATCAAAAGGTTGATCATCTACTCTAAAAATATAAAGTTCAAAATCGAATGGCACTGTTTCACTGAATGTAAAACCAGTTAAAGTTAGTTTATATTCGGTTGGAAAAGGGTATTTGCCTGTAATAGTGCCTATTGGTATTAAATTACTCCAACAATCACCACATTTCATAGCATCTGAATCTGGAACGTTTTTGTATTTAAAGAATAGTTTTAAATATTGATAATCGTAAATATTTTGAACAGTTAAATCAATTCCATCTAAACTTTTAACACCAGATATAGGAGCGGTAATAACCATTTTCAATGTATTTCCGGTCGGAAAATACAAAGCATCAGTACCAATAAAATTTATTGTAAAGGTGCCATCGTATTTTTTACTTAATAGATAATCCACAAAAAATATGATTTGATTTTTTAATATATATAAAAAAACAAGTCTTGAAAAATCATGTTCCTTAAAAAATTTGATGAATTCATAAAAATAAATGAAAAAAAAGATGATGATAAACCATTTTTAATACCAATGAAAAAGCCTTGGTATAGCGGTAAATGGGTTTGTTTAATTGTCACTGAAAAAACATTTATGGAATTTAGAAGAAATCATCCCGGACAACCATTTAATATTTTACTTGGAAGTCATAAGATTATTTTAGGTTCTAAGGATCAAGTGGAAAGAGTAAAAGGGAAATACAAACCGGGTAATCTTTTCAAAGTCAAAGGTGGAGATGAGGAAATGATAACTCAAGTGGTTTTTGATAGATACAATCCGTCATTTTATGGTGTGGAAGTGATAAAAAATAATAAAATATAAAATGGAAGTAACAAGATTTAAAGTTTTCGCTAAATCCTTAAATGAAAAAAAAGAAAAAGGGAAGAAAGAATGTTCATGTAAAATGAATGAAAAGAAATTGAACAAAAAAGAATTTCTTGATATGATTGGTAAAGGTGATGAAGAAGGTAAAGGCAAAACCAAAGCTGAAAAATGCAAGAAATGCGGCAAGAAAATGAAAAAATGTGAATGCGAAAAATAAATAAAACAATATGAAGAAATTCAATGAATTTGTAAATGAATCTATTAGGGGTGGAGTACATGTTCCTAGTAATATCCTTGAATTTTCTGATAGAAAAGGTTGTACAGCTGTCGTTAAAAAAATTGCCAAATGGATTGTAAAAGCATCTGGCGGTGAAAGATACGGTATTGTTGGTGGAACTGCTATTGGAAAAGGATATGATACTCTTGTTCTTGACATCACATATCAAGGTTCTGACATTTATTATGATATTTATGATGGTAAAATAACATTTAGGAATCAACCTGTTGAAGATTATAAAGATTTCAAAAAGGTTTGGGATGAAAACAAAGAAAAATATGCAAAAAAATAAGTAAATATGGAAAATAAAAATATTTTAAAATTTGATGATTTTTCAAAAGTAAAAGAGGGTTTATTTGGAGAAGAATATAAGAATAAATTTGATGAACTATTTAAAGAGATAGATCGTTATTTTAAATCTGAACAAAGTTTACAATGTAGATCAGCTATTGCAGCGGCAATTACTCAAATTATAAGTTTTGAACCATCAAGCCGTTTCGAAAAAGAAAATAAATTGGAACTTTTTAGCGGAATTATAGATGTTGTTAAAAAAGATTTAAACATATAAAAATAAAGTTAAAGATAAGATGCCATATATACAACCGAATTCGTTTTATGCAGCAAATAAGATTATTAAACCTTATGAGTGTGCTATGTTGGTCGTTGAAGGTCCAAATTTGAAAGGTAAAATGAATCTAGATGGTTTGGAAATAAAATACGAGAACTTTGCATTAACACAATTAACATTAAATCCTGAATCAAAGGATCAACCTATGTTATATGGTTTTTTAGGAAATAATATTACATTTTTAATGGTTAAAGCTAAATTTTTACCAGTCGATCCAAATTGGGCTGTTGAATCAGAACAATATATCGAATATTATTTTTCTGATGACCCAACAAAAGTTAGACAAATGGGGCAATTAATGATTTTAAGCGGAAATAGTGCGAAACGTATTCCTCAAATATATTTTAATAATCCAAATACCAAATTTAATGTATATTTAGATGTATTGATGGCAAATCTAGCTCAAGATGATTTAACTAATTTAAGTCAATATTCAAATACTAGTTCTTTTGATGGTTTATATTATAATTCTATTATATCTGATAAAGTTATTTATCAAATTCCTACTGGAACTGGTTCAACCGAATTAATAATAACAGATCCTATTGGAAATCCGATTATGGTTATTCCATATATCAATATTCGTACTATTTCAAAAATAGATCCTTTAACGTTATTAATTGGTTTAGATACTGAAGAAAAAGTCAAATTGGGATTTTTAAGTGAATATAATACAGATCAAGCAAATGCTAGAATTAATTGGGTATTAAAATCTCAAAGATATAGAATTCTTACACCAACAAGTCCATCTATGGACATTATACCTCCTGTTATAAATTGGAAAACGTTAGAAACTGGCGTTACATATAGTGTTAATTCAGGTGCTACTCAAGTTTATTTCCCAAGTTATACTGGTGTTACTTTTACACCAACTGATTTGAAAACTATGTTTATTCAAAGTATTTATGATAATATGGATGGAAATATTGATGTATATGATTCTTCTGTATTGATATATCTTGTAAATGATATTGTTCCATTGACAGGAATATCTGAGGGTGGTATTTATGATTTATATTTCTCTGTAACAGATTTAGCTGGTAATATTTCTACATATGAAAAATATTTATATGTATCTAATATGCCTCCGACAATTATATTTAAACAGGGATATACTTATTCTGGATTTACAATGGCTTTGAATGATTCTTATAGAAGTAATATAACACCAAATGCTGTTAGAGATTTAACTGTTGATTCGGTATTTGATTATGTAGATAAAGATTTAACAATATATGATATTGTAATTGCTTCAAACGGATTTACCGGATTTACAATTACCGAAACCGGTTTAACTAATATAACTTACACTTTAACAAATAAAGTTCATTTGTCAGGTCAAACAGCAAAAGAAATGAAAATTATTCTTCCATCACTCGAATTTATGAATATGGACACTGGTAATACAACTTTTGTTATGTCATTAACGAATTTTGGAAGTCATATTAAAGCAAGTGATGTTATATCATATACGATAGATGCTATTGTGGATGAATTAGATTCTAACATTAGTTCAAATAATATTGTAATTGGTGGTGTTACATTCTTTGTAACTGTTCCGGGAACTTATTTTATAACTTATACGATAGTAGATGTTCATGGTAGTCATAATAGTTATAACAAAACAATGATTGTAGTGGCATAAAAAGAAAAATTAAATATGACATATAACTATAATTTAGATAATTTTGTTTCGAATCCGGTAGCGGGTGATACAAGACTCATGATATTTGATAAGAATGGAAATTTTACCAATAGTATAATTCCTGATATATCTCATTTTTTCGTTAAAAATAACTGTTTAGTTATTAAAATGACAAATGAAAATGATATTATATTAAGTTTTGAATCAAGAGCCGTTGCACAACAAGCCCTAGAAAAATTAGATGCTATTAGAATGTCATTACTTGTTTTAAGTGGTGAATTTGATAGAAATAGCAGACCTACTTTAAATACAATGAATCGTTATATGAGAGTTAACAGGGTAATTGATCATAATTGTCAATTAGTTGAATGTGGACCTGTTGCACAAATACCAAAATCTCTTGTTAAAGTTCTTGTTAATCAAGGTGGGTTTGTTTATTGTGGAAAACCAATTTTTACCGTTGGTGGAGATCCTTTTACTTGGCCTTTATCAACAGGAACAACCCTTACATTTTTTATACCTAATGGTTGTTATTTTACATCACCGGCAGATACTGGAAATCCATATCAAGCAAGAGTAAATGATGGTGATGTTCAAATTGGTGATTTATTATATTGGATAGTAGATTGGAATGGAAACGGGGAACCAAATTATCCACTTGATGTAACAGATACTTTGGATTTTGAATATTTGATATAAAAATAATTTTTAAGAAATGGATAAGATTAAAAAATTTGAAGAGTTTAAATTAAATGAAGGAATGAGATTTAACTCTGTATTATTATCATTAGATTCTGGTGAACATCCAATCGAAGATTTAATATTTGAAGTTAGAAAATTATTGAGCGATTTAGAAGATTGGAGAGATATGGATGTTAAATCAGTAACTGCAGTTGATAATGAACATAAAGAAATAATACCTTACTGGAAGTAATTCATTTTAATTAATTAATATATAGAGTTTATGATAATGAAATTTAACATATTTAAAGACAAATTATTTGAAAGTTTACCAAGACAATCAACTGTTGATCAATTAAAAAGAATAAGAGATGAAATAAATAAATCTCAGAATATTAAAGTTGGTCCAAACACTAGTAAAATGAGTGGTGATGTTGGTGATAGGGTTATTGATGATTTAGTAACACACAAAGGAAAACAAGAAATGAATAATTTGTTTTGGTGGGATAATCCTATTGACAGATATATTTGTTCGTATGAAGATTTCGTTAAAAAAGATGCTCGTGGAAGCTTGGGTTATACTACTGCTGGCGATGTTGCACCAAGACCAACTGATATTCCAGAAAAAGACCCAAATAAAATGCCTAAACAATCCAGAGAAATTTTAGGAAAGGATATTGTTGATGGTAAAGAAACAAAAGAAGAAAAATAAAAATTAACCAATATCAATATGAAAATAAAAGAATGTAACGAACCCGGAATTGAACTTTCACAAATGAAAGGTAATATCAACAAAAAGTTGAATAATCTTTTGGATTTTGAAGATTTCGAAAAAACATTTAAACCAGAAGAACAAAAAAAGACTAAAAGAACTGAAGTTGGTTTAGACGTAGTTAAAGAAACGAATGAACCGGGTATAGAGGTTTCCGATTTAAAAAAAGGTATAGACAAGAAATTGAATAATCTTTTAGGTTTTGATGATTTTGAAAAAACTTGGAAACCAGAAGACCAAAAGAAAACCAAGAGAACTGATGTTGGATTAGATATCGTTAAGGAAGATTCATCAAATTTACCAGCACTAGCTGCCAGAGCAAAAGCTAGAAGTGAATCAGAATTTGGCAAATTAGAAGATGGTCCAAGATATAAAAATCGTTTTATTGTAAAATCAGAAAGTAGTGGTAATAAATATACTGTATCATGGGATACGGCTACACATCAATGGTGTTGTAGTTGTAGAGGTTGGGTTGGACATAGAAAATGTAAACATTTACAATCAATGGGACTTCTTGGTGCACCAGAAGAAAGAAAAAGAATAGGATATTAAATGATATATTTGAAGAAATTTGAAGAATTAACTACTAATGATTATCGCACGGATGATCCAATTACCAAATTACAAGTATTGGAACTCATTTATAATACTATTATGGATACCGATGGTGATACTTTTTCAGTTTCTAAAGTTGAAGATCAAATATTAGATATGGAAGCTGCCGAAATCAATTTTAAATATAAGGGAGTTCCATTTAAAGTTTCTATTGAAAGAGTTGAAGGTTTAAAAGAAGGTGTTGGTGTTGGTAGTGTAGCACCGGGTTCACCAGATGCACCGGCTTTACCAAGAAAAAAGTCATTAAAAAAAATTAAAAAATTCAAAACTGGTAAACCTATCGGCGGAAAAAACGCATTAAGTGGGAAAATAGCAACACATGAATCTATAGATAATGATTTTTTTGAAATATCTGTTTATGCTGGTTCTGATGATTATAAAATTTTTAAAGAAATTATAGATCAGGGTATAGATTCACATTTAGAAGGATTTACAAAATCTAAATTTGATTATAAACCAGAAGAACATAGATATTATCTAAATTTTCATAAATCAGAATTAGATATTTTATTAAGAAGATTACAAGAAATGTGGGAAGCTTCAGAAGATGATACAATTTATCAATGGATTGAAGATATTAAAAATTATATGGAATAAATGATTAGTTTTTCAGAATTTAAAGATGATAAAATAAATGAAGCATATAAAGAAACTAGTCTTTTACAAAAAGCATGGTCAAAATATTGTTCAAATATGGAACAATCTCGCAAAGATTTAAGTGAAGTGAAAAAAATACTTTATTCTATATATCGTGATGCACCAACTGTTGCACAAAAAGAAATGGCTTCAAGAATACATGGTAACGTTGAAGGTAATTTACAATTTATTCTTGAAAAAGATAGAGATTCTTCTATTGTAAAATATACTTATAGTATAGATAGTGAGATTAAAAATTTGATTAATCTTCCGTCAAAAGAAGAAAAAATTAAAGTTGGTAAATTACCAGATTCTGTAACTAACTTTGGTATTGATGATTCATTAATAATTGCTGTTAAAAGATTATTAGATGCTAGAAAAATAACAAATGGATATTTTGGAGATACTTTAAGTGGAACGTATTTAACACAAGGTGGTAGTGGACAATCTGCACCAAGAGAATTTTATACATTAATAAGTTTTTTCAAAAGTTCAATAGATCAAAAAGATAAACAAAAATTTAAAAACATTTTCTTAAAATCAACCGGATTTACAATTGATTTTGATAATTATGGAAATGTGACCTTTAAAAAATAATAAATAATAAAAAACAAATAAAACAATAATGAAAAAATTTGAAGATTTCATAAAAGAGAACACAGAAAATAAAGGTAAAGGGGTTGGTGGTGATACTGATTTATTTCCAAGACCATTTCCAAAACAAACCATTAATAAAGGCGATCTAGATCCAATTGATAATTTGGGTATTAGAGGTCATCAAATTACTACAGATAAAATTGATGGTATCGTCAAAAGTGTTAAAGATGGTATTGTTTATGTTGAAGATAGAGAAAGTAAGGAAACAAAAGAATATCCTATTGTTGATTTTTTAAAAGAATTCAACAAATATTACAAAAAACAGAAAAAAGAAGAAAAAATCGTTGAATCTGTTGAATTAGATGATAAAGATAAAGAATTATTGAATAAAATTATTTATGGTGATAAAATAAACGAATCTAAAAAATCAGAAAGAGATTTATGGGAAAAAAAATGGGAAAGTTTTACTATAAATAATGTAAAAGCTACAAAAATAGATGAAGATGATGATATTGTAAATGAAGGTAGTACTCCTTATTCTGAAACAAAATGGGGGGAAGAAGTTTCTAAATGGATTTATGATGGTTTGAAAGAACAAGGTTTTGACGCAGATGAAGCTCAAGATATTATTGATATGTATCCAGATTTTGAACAAATGATTTATGATGTTCATAATGGAACTAAAGTTGATAATGCAATTGAATTGTTAATTAGTAACAGAGATTCTTATAAAAAAACATCTAAAATAGTATCAAACAATTATAGTAATAGATACGGAATAAAAGATGAAGAAGATCAAACTTCAAAAAGTGTTGATAGTCATGGAAATTTTATTGGTTTTGATGAATCAATGAAAGTTGAAAGATTTTCTGATTTTACAAAAAGATTAAGAGTTAAACCGAACACTATTGATGAAGATTTGGAAACCAGTGAGTTAGAAGAAATAGAAGAAAACGCTGTTCCAAAACAATTACCACAAGTAAAATGTTCTGATTGTGGAAATATGGTAACTGATTCAAGAGAAGATAAAATTAGACATTTATATTCAAAACACAATTTTAAACCTACTGTGGATGAAGAAAATATAAATGATTGGTTGCTAAATCATTTTCCACCAAAGGGTGATGATAAGAAAAAATAAAACAATAATACCAATTTTTGATAAAAGGTCAATGGGATATACTCACTGACCTTTTTTATTTATGAATGATTTTTATTTCTCAATTATTTTTCTTATATTCATTTTACATTAAAAAATCAAACAAATGAAAACCGAAAAAGAAAGAAAAAGATTGTCGATTTTTAAAGTCGAAACAAAAGATGTTTTTATCACAGATGATGGTAAAAAATTCTATGACAAAGAAGAAGCAGATAATTGGGAATGGTATTTGAACAACAAAAGTAGAATTATTGATGAATATAAATTCTCTGATGTTTCACCAATGTATTTAGGTCTGCATTATATTGTAGATCCGTTGTTTTCCTATAAATTTCAAGTTGAAAATTATACCAAAGAAAAGGAAACCGAAATAGTAAATTATATTTACGAACATATCAAAGATAACGGTCTTAACTTTAAAAGAGATTATGTTAATAGTTTAGTCAAATCTCATATCAAAAATAAGATTGATGGTTGGTATGTAGTTGTTTTTGATAGACATTTAGATAAGAATGAATTACATTTCTTCTATATGGCTGATTTAGTTAAAACAAAAATAATAAATGAAGTATGACAACAAAAGATGACATCAGAAGATGGTTAGAAAGAGGAAAGGAAGAAAATGCTACACATTTAATTGTGGTATGTGATACTTTTAGTTATGAAGATTATCCTGTCTATGTGCATAGAAATGAAAATGTTCATGATGTAGAGGAAGAACATAGTAAAGATATGCAAAGAGTAATGGAAGTTTACAAACTTTCTATGGATTGGGATGAACAATTAAATCAAACAAGGTCTTTTAATTATTGAAAATGAGCTATTATATATGTGATGTAGAATCTGATGGACCAATACCATTTAAATATTCAATGGTTTGTTTCGGTATTGTAAAAATAAAAGAAGGATTAGAAGATACTTTTTATGGAACTACTAAACCAGTATCTGATTTATGGATACCAGATTCATTATCGATAAGTGGATTTTCTAGAGAAGAACATTTGAAATTTGATGATCCAAAAGAAACTATGCAAAAAAGTTTTGATTGGATAATGAAAACATCAGTAGGAAAACCAATCTTTATGTCAGATAATTTAGCTTATGATTGGCTTTTTTATAATTGGTATTCTCATTGGTTTTTAGATAAAAATCCATTTGGATATAGTGGTAGAAGAATTGGGGATTTGTATTGTGGAATGAAAATGGACGCTTATTCACAATGGAAATTTCTTAGGGACACAATTCACAGTCACATACCAACTGACGATGCAAAAGGTAATGCTGAGGTTGTGTTAAAAATGCAAAAAATGGGATTAAAAATTAAGTTGGTATAAAAAGATCCAAAATGAAAATGTTTCAAGATGAAAATCCAATTCCATATGAAGAACTTTATGTTGGAATGGAAGTAAGAGATAATGATGGGGATTGTGGTGTAATAATTTTAAATAAATTAATAGAAAATGAAACTAGTAAGATTAAGAAATGACAAAGATCCGGAAGTGATTCTGGATGGTGATAACGAAAGTATCATGTGGAAAGTTAATGATCTAAATTTAGTCAAGAAATATGATACTTTTTGGTATGATAAAGATAATCCAAAAAATCTTGGTGAAACTATTGATGGAAAAGAAATTTTTGATTATTATGTTATATACACAGATGAATCTATTAAGTGGATAAAACACGAATATAAAAAATTAAAGACAATAGAAACTGCTGAGAACTTGGGATTTATACATAGAGCAACTGGAAAAGATTGGATAACATTCACTTATCCAAAAACTAATACACATGTAATACTTATAAATATGAGTTGTGATATTATGAAAACATTAGGGGATGAATTAGTAAGATGTGGTAGAATACAATTAAGACAAAAAATAAATAAAGATTTTAGTCCTTTTAATTACGATTAAAAATGAGAAAAGTAATAGAACAAAATGATTTTGGAACTTATGAATTCCATGATATAGATTTAATTATTCATTGGTTAAATCGTATAAAAGAAAAAGGTGCAACTCATATAGATTTCACAGGTTATTCTAATGTAGTTAAATGTAGAGCACTTAAAATATCAAAAAATGATAATTTAATAATGGATGAAGATGATATAGTATAACTTATAAAAACTAGAATATATGGACAAAGAAAAATTTATTGAGATTTGGGATCTTCATAGTAGTGAAGAATATGCTAACTTTAGCATGATTAAAAACCCACCTTGTGAAAGTACAGATTTATCAGCTTTTATGATATTACATAAATTTGCGATAAATAAAGAAGCAGATATTATAAATAGTGCCGAACATGATGAAATTTATTTGATGGAAATTGATAATTTGAATATAGAAAAAATCACAGAAAATGATATTATCAATTTAATTCGTTGTGGTGTTAGATTAGATAAAGAAATGGAATGCTTTTGTATGTTTGTTTAAAATAAAAACATGAAGTCAGAAATAATGAATTATGGAAAATTAGTAGATGAATTATTTCAATTCTATAAAACCACTATTGCTCCCAGTAAAAATAAAAAATGGGAATATAATGGTTATGATACAACATCGAATACTATTTTATCTACAAGTCCATCTGTTAAAAAACAATTATCAAAAGAAGAATTTGAGTTCCGTGTTAATTTCAAAGATAAACACCCTATTGAACTTTTAATAAATGCTGCTGTACAATTGGGTATTCAACAGGGAATAAATTTATGTAGTCAATATCCTAAAGAATATTTAGAAAAATAAAAAATATGAAAACAAGATTAACATTAAATTTAATAAAGAAAATAGGATTTACAAAAAGTGATTTTGAAATGAATGGTATGAGTGATATTTACATTCTTCCAATTGATTCTAATTGCATGTTAAAAATTCATTCCGATAAGGCTTACAAAGATCCAAATAAGATTTTTCATCTTTGTATTGAAGAATCTAAATGTCAAGAAGTGTCTAATACTGAAAGAGTTTTATCGGTCGAAGATATTTTCAAATTTGTAGTGGAATATTATATACAAAAGGGAAAGAAAAGTAAGATAAATGAAATCAAAAACTTATTAGAAATATGAAAAAATATTGGATAAGTTTCTATTCTGGATATTATTCAGATGAGGGATGTTCAAAACCACCTTTTCAAGTGTGGATTAGTGGTGTATCATCAAGAAGATCTCATTTACCACAATTTGATTTCCATTTTCAAAAAAAAGATGATTGTTCAATTTGTGCTTTAGTAGAAGCAAATAATATAGATGAAATTTGGGAATCGGTAAAAAAACATTTTCCAGATTATGAAGAAAGATTTTGTGATGAAGTCGATAATGATTATAAACCGAGTGATAGATTTCCGGATTTTAAAAATAAAATATCATTAATAAATAATAAAAATTAATATATTATGAAAAATAAAATAGTAAATTTTTTCAATCACATAGCAGATTTTTGCACTTCATTTGTAATTGCAATGGCTAAAAATAAATAATATGAAATATATTTTTATAGGACTTTTGTTTATAGGGGGAGCTGCATTTTTCACTTGGTATACTACCAAAGATGAGATATCTGCAAAATATAATAACTTACAATCCACTATTAGAGAAACATTTGAATATGCTTATTCAGAGGGTCAAAAAGATGCTTTAAAAGATACTTTAAGAATAAAGTATGATTCTGTTAATAAAGTTTGGTATTGGATTTCTAGCCCTTGGTTAAATAAAACAAAACCAACTTATGATCTAAATTCATCACCAGATTCAATATATGTTAAATATGGATTCAAAAGATAAAGAAATAAGTACTTTCGATGATCCTGAATTCAGAGAAATATATGCTGAATTTACAGCATCTGGAATGAATGGAACTTTTCATTGGGGATTTAAAGAAGGAGCACCGAGAAGAGTTCCTTTTTGTGCAAGAAAAAAGGATTCCAATTGGTTAGATAGAGTTTGTGAAATTCATAAAAGAGATTATGGAACTGAAATAGAATATTACTTTGAAGGTAATTTATGTTATTTTAAAGAAAAATGAGAAAAACTATTGAAATATCTTACGAAGAATATAATGATATATCTGAATTATCTGGTGATGATAGTGAGCTATTATCGGTAGCCAAATTACAAATAAAATCAGCGTATGCACCTTATTCTGGATTTAAAGTTGGCTCGGCTGTTCAAATGAATAATGGTGAAATATACACAGGATCTAATCAAGAAAATATAGCTTTTTCTCCTACAATATGTGGAGAAAGAGTTGCTCTATTTAGTGCTGCTCATTTATCAAAAAGTTCAATAAAAACGGTAGCAATTATTTGTTCGTCTGTTGAATATCTAGTGGATACTCCAAATGCTCCTTGTGGAGTGTGTAGGCAAGTTATTAAAGAATATGAAATGAAATACAATCAAAAAATAAGAATAATTTTACAAGGCACTGTTGGTAAAATATGGATTTTTGATGGTGTGGATAATTTATTACCTTTTTCTTTTGATGGTTTAAATAAAACAAACTTCTAATGTTATATCATCGATATGATCCAAAATATCACCTAGTCTTATATGTCTAACACCATTTATAAATCTTTCTTCAGATTTTATTTCTTCTCCGTTTAACCAATACGTTTGTCTTGTTCCCTCTATAAAAGCTGGTCCATTTTCACGATGAAAATATCCATCTTTACAATAAATTTTCATATTTCCACTTTCATTTTCAACAGCAGGCATATCTCCATCTCTATGAAGCTTACCATCTTTTAACCAAATATATAAGTCGTGTTTTCTGATAAAAGCAGGACCATTTATTCTGTGTAATTTGTTATTTAACAAATAAATAACATCACCACCGTATATTTTAACAGTGTTGTATCCGGGTATTTTTATAGTAGATTCAGATATATAAGTTCTTAAAGTTAATTTAACACCATTTTCCATTATATAATCATCTTTATATGGTGCATTTTTTCTTAATTCACCATTAAGGTGTTCTACCATATTTGAATTAACGGCTACTTTTTTTCTTGTATTCCACATAGAATACAAAAGTAATCAATAATCTTAAATAAAAAAAACAACAAGTCTTTATCGTGATATAAATATGGAAAACAAATATAAATTATATGGAAAAGTTTATTAGAATATCATTTAGTAATGGTGAAAAATGGGATGTTCCAGCAAGAATAATAGCCGAAGAAAGAGCAACTTATTATTCTGACATAGATGGTAATCCAAAAAATTCTCCACAATGGAAAGAAGAATATGAATATTCTTTAAGTGAAGATTTTGAATTAGAAGATTGGTTAAATAATAACATGAATTGGAGCGATGTTAGTGAATATGCTCGTTTAGTTGATGGTGATTCAAATTATAATTATGAAGATGAATTTACCAATTCTGAAAAAGAAATAGTAGAATATTAAACTTTCTTACTATAAACTTTTATAATAACAAATGGTTTATAACCATTTTAAAAAATAATTTAATTTAATTGATTGTTGATTGGGAATACCGTAATTCTAATTTGATTGTATCACATGTTGCTGATAATAAGCAAATAAAACTAAGATATTATAAGTGGCCGAGTCCATATAAATATGTTGTTACAGAAGATAATGATCCACAAAGAGATGGAAGATATGTAACTTGGGATGGTAGATCATGCAAGAAAATTTCAACTAAAAATCCAAATCGTTATTCTGTTTATGATTTTATTGATGAACTTCCGCAAGAAGAACAAGATATTTTATTTCAATATAATGAGCCAGAAATATTTTTTGTCGATATTGAAAACGAAATTATTGATAAAAAACCAGCACCACATTTAGCTGAAAGTGCAATTTTAAGTATTTCTATTGTACATAAGAATAAAGTAATGGTTATGGCTACCGATGATTTATCATATGATAAGCAAAAAGCCATTGAGACTGATATCAATAAATATTTTGAAAAATTTGGTGGTGGTTATACGTTTCAATTTGTTAGATCTAAGAACGAATTTGAAATGTTATTGAATTTTTTCACAAAAATAGTTCCAAAAATGCCGGTAATTACTGGATGGAACTTTACAGAATACGACTGGGTATTTTTAGTAAATAGAGCAAGAAAATTAGGTATAGATCCTACCGTTGCATCATTAACAGGTGTATTAAGAGAACCATATAATCCTGAGAATAAAAAACCATCTTATGTAGAATTACCAAATCACAGGGTCGTTGTTGATTATATGGGATTGTTAAAAAAATGGGATACTTCTATTAGAGTTAGGGAATCAATTGGTTTGGATTTTGTATCAGATAGTGTATTGGGTATCAAAAAAGTAAATTATGAAGGTAATTTAAAAACGTTATATCAAACTGATTATCAAAAGTTTATATTTTATAATGCGGTTGACTCCATTCTTGTTCAGAAAATACATGATAAAACTAAATTGGTTGATATTTTGTATGGTATTTCAACATTATCTAGAGTTAAGATACAAGATTCTTTCAATACACTTCCAGTAACTGAAGGTATTTTAAGAAGAAAATTAAAAAAAGAAAAAAATGTAATTCTTTGTAAATTAGAAAAGGATCAAAGGGATGAAGTAGATGATGTATTAGGCGGTTATGTCAAAGATCCAGTAAAAGGAATGTCATATTGGGCTTCTTGTTATGATTTTGCTTCACTATATCCTACTTCTATGAGAATGTTTAATATTTCTGTTGATAGTTATAAAGGTGTTATATCACAAGATAGAGAATATGCTTTATTCCACAATAAGAAAGTAGATTTGGAACCTAATGATATTATTTTATTAAATGGTGCAGTTTTTCGCAATGAATTTGGTGTTGTAAATCAAGTAATGACAGATATTTATGCCGATAGAAAGAAATACAAGAAATTAATGAATGAGGACGGTCTGAATCTAGATGAATTAAAAAGAGAAGAAGAAGAATTAATTAAAGAATTAAGTGGAGATTTCTAAACTTCAATTAAAATCATTTTATTATAATCATTGATCATATTTTGAGTATTATTCAAAATGTGATTGGTGATATTTAATACCATATTTGATTGTTTTTGTATAATCCAATTCCTGAAAATTACAAATATACTTTTCTTTTCTATACGTTGCATAATTCTATCTGTAAATCCTTCAGATGGAGAATCTTCTGGAAGTTGTTGTATTAATTTTTTTAATAAATCATCATCTAATTCTTTCATTCTTCAAAATTTGCTTCTTTCGGTATTATTGGTGATAATACTTTTAAAAGTAATGTATCAATAACATCTTCCTCAAATGTTGCTTCTGATGGTATTGATGGTTTTAACTCTTCTAACGTTATTGTAGATGTGTTTGTTGAGTTTGTTGTTGATTTAATGTCATTGTCAGCAAATGATAAACTTGTTATAAGTACTAACATTAAAATAAATAAAATCTTTTTCATAAAATATAGTTTTTGTTTTTAATTATACAACAATAATCATGCCATGTATTTAATTATGTTGTTATATAAGATTAGACTACGAGTTTTAAAAAAGGTTACAAAAAAATAATATATAAAAGAAAAACTATTCGTATGGTTTACTCTTTTACCGAATTTTTAAATGAAAAATATGGAAATTTTGAAGATTCTATTCCATATACCGATTGGACAGACTTTAAAGAAAAATTGAAATCTGCAATTCAGACAGGATTTAAAACTGAGGAAGAACTTGTTAGTTTAATGGGTATGGATTACTCTAAATACACAAAAATAAGAGAAAATATGATCATGAACTGGAAAGATTCAGTTTCTAAATCATTATTACATAGTGTAGCACAGATTGGACAAAAAATACCAAAAAAAGGTGCAAATATTTTTAAAGATTTAAAACAACAAACTCAATTTTTGATTTTAGCTTCAAATGGTTTAAGAATGAATAATGTATTTGGTGCATCAACCGGTGTTTCAGGTCTTAATATGATATATCCTACTGATTTACAAAGAATTAAAAATAAAGATCCAAAAAATACTAAATTTGACTTTGATCTTAAAAAAGATGTAATGAAAAATTTTGTTGATTTTAATGGTGTTCCAGCTTATACTGTTTTTACAAAAGTTAGTGATTTACAACCAGATAGAGCAGAAAAAGCTTTAAAAAGAGTAAATGAAGTTGTTCAATATGTTTGGTTATATGCTTTTTATCATCACTATAAAATAAAAAAAGATAAACCTAAATTACCAAAATATTTATACAGAGGTATCAGAAGTGGATGGTTAGAAGGTGAAATAATTGAAGATTTAAAAAACAAAGCACAAAAAAATAAGAGTGATAGTAATAAAGATTATCAAAAAAAATACATTGATTCATTAATTGATTATATTGTAAAAAATGGTATTTCGAAAATATCAACTGGTAAATTATTATCATTCACCGAATCAAGAGACATAGCTGCTTATTTCGCTAATAAAGAGGGAATCATTTTAAGAGTGGATCCTAAAAAGGTACAAATTGTATCATCTCCAAAAACAGAAGAATTTTTTCAGGAAGCCGATTATGTATCTGGTAAAAAAGAAAAAGAATATATTATTAAAGTCCCAGCAAATTACAAATTCACTAAGGATGATATTGAAATTGTTCATGGTGATTATTTAGAAAGTGAAAATAATCCATTATCTGTTCAATTTTTCGATCACGATAATAGAAAAGCAAATTATGAATTAGATGGATTAAATATAGAAGCTCAATATGTATGGAGTAGTAATACCGTTGGTAGAATTGTATTTAGAAATTATAGTGATGATGGTCGTGGTAGATGGGGAATGTCAAGAAGAGAATTTAAAAAAACATTTAATGTTGATCCAATGCCAACAGAAGATAATTTAGATAGAATAAAAGATTTTAAGATATCACCAGTTAAATCTTGGTAATCATATGACAACAAACATCATTTAACCACCCATGTTTTCTCGAACTTGAATATGCTGATGGATTATTCTTTGCAAAATTTGATCTTGATGTGTATTTCAATGCTTCTTCTTTGCATTTTTCTTTTGACCACTTAATAATATTACCACCAATTCCACCACTTTTATTTTTATTTAAACATAACCATCCAATTTTTTTATAATTTTCAATATAAACTCCCTCCAAAACAATAGCTTTTTCAATAAAAATATAATCTGTTAATTGAATTAATTTTGGTATTAATGAAGTTTTTTTTATGTGTTTTAGTACTGGACTGTTTATTTGTTCGTGGTGTTTATAGTTTCTATTTTCTAAATTATAAGTTAATCCAACATATACATGATTATCAATAAATTCATAAGCGTATATACAACGATATAATCTATTTCCGTATTTTTTCATATGATTACATATTTCATCCATCCAATTATTTTTTAAAGATTTTTTATAATATGTATTAGAACCTTTACAAAAATCTATTCTTGATTTATATTTTAATGCTTCTTCTTTACATTTTTCTTTTGTATAATAATTATCAGAATGATATTTTGAATTCATATGCAAACAAATTTCATCCATCCATTTTATTTTTATTGATTTTGAATATGCAACTGGGCTACCTTTTTTAAAATCATTTCTACTATTATATTTTAAAGCTTCTTTTTGACATTTTTCTTTTGTCCAATAATTATTTTTTTTATATGGTTGTATCATATCATTACATATTTCATTCAACCAATTATTATTATAAGCTGAATTATATGCTGCTCCATTTTTGTTCTTAAAATCTTTTCTAATGTTATATTTCAATGCTTCTTCTTTACATTTTTCTTTTGTCCAAATTATATTTTTTTCATATGGTTTCATCATATGTTTAGATATTTCATCTAACCAATTATTTTTTAGTGACGGTCTATAAGCACCACTATTTATTTTAAAATCATTTCTATTTCTATATTTCAATGCTTCTTCTTTACATTTTTCTTTTGTCCATTTCATATGAATTTTTATTTTTTATATATAAAATATAAATAATGAAAAATGGACAAAAAGTTTATAGTAAAGTGTAATTATTTAATAAAACATTTGTATGATATAATTATATAATATAAAAATATTTATATATGTTAAAATTAGATGAAATATATTTAGGAGATTGTATTCAAATTATGAAATCTATTGATAAAAATTCGATAGATATGATTCTTACCGATCTACCATATAATGTTACAAGAAATAAATGGGATCAAAATGTTATACCATTAAATTTGCTTTGGGATGAATATAAAAGAATAATAAAAGAAAACGGTGCTATTGTTTTGTTTGCTCAAGGTATATTTGCTGCTAAATTGATTATGAGTAATGAAAAATGGTATAAATATGATTTAATTTGGAAAAAAGGTGATAGAGTTAGTGGATTTTTAAATTCAAATAAACAATTTTTAAGAAATCACGAACAACTTTTAATTTTTTATAAAAAACAACCAACATATAATATTCAATTTGATTTAAATGGAAAACCTTTACATGGAAAAGGCACTAAATATTTAACAAAAAATGGTATAAATAACAATTATGGATATTATGATACCACTTTACCTGATGTTCGTAAAGGTTCTACTCAAAAATATCCAAAATCAATTTTAAATTTTGATAAACCTCATCCAGCTAAACATCCGAACGAAAAACCAATTAAACTTTTAGAATACTTGATAAGAACTTTTACAAACGAAGATGAAGTTGTTTTAGATAGTACATGTGGTATTGGTAGTACATGTATTGCTGCAAAAAATACTAACAGAAGATATATAGGTATTGAAATAGATAAAAAATGGTGTGATATATCAAAAGAAAGATTATAATTTATTCAGCATCAAATTCTTTTGTTTGTTCAAATTGATCCAATAGTAATGAAAATTGCTGAACTAAATTTTCATTTTGAGATAAATCGCAATATCCTAATGTATCAAATATTAAGTGAATTAATTCGTGATAAAAAGATTGTCTTTTATAATCTTCCGAGCATTCTGATCCTAATACTTTTTCAGATATTTCTATATTCATAGAATATGGATCATTAGCTGCACAGACTTCTTCATTATCTAGAAATACTTGTTCTTTTATAATAACAGTGCAATGTAATGCACCTAACATAAATGATTTTGGAATTTCCTTATTTTTCTCCATCTTTTTTCATTTTTTTATTTACAAAATCTCGAAAAATAGAATCTATATTAGATTTACCTTTAAACATTGTTATTCTTTTATTTGGTATTCCTTTTTCATTATTTTGTTCAAGCATTTTATTTAAAATATCAAAATTTTCTACTTTTATATATTCTTCAAATTCTTTCACAAAAATTTCATCGAATTGTATTTCACTTTTTTTCATTTTCAAATATTTTTTTAAAAGGTTTTAAATTTCCTTCTGGATTATGTTCTCTATAAGTGTTATGATCATCAAATATAGCAAATACAATTTCTCTAAAATATCCTTTATATTCACTATCTAATAATTCTTTAAATAATTGAGCGATTTGTTCTGGTGGATTACCATAAGCACCGCAACCAAAAGCTGATAATACTAAATCGGTATGACCTTGTTCGTAGGCTGTTTGTAATATTAATCTAATTTTATGTCGATTCATATTTAAATCAACATCATATTTAATCTTTCCACATTCTAATTCTGGTCTTTTCATAGCTGATACGGATATGATTGATACCTTAAAAGGTGAACTTAATAAATAATATCCATTTTTTTCAGATCCTCTAAATACGGTTATATTTTTTGAATAAATACCATCTAATAAACCCATAGGATAATTAAAAACTGGATGTTTTGGTATTTTATAACTTTCACTATAATGAGCAAATTGATAAAGAGAATAAAATAAATTTGTTCTTCGGAATAAATTTTCTTCTTGAGCAGCAGAACCATTAACAACTCCACCACCCGGATTTTTAAAACTAGCCATATTCAAAACAAGTGGATTTGTCATAAAACGAGCTGATTCTAAACAATCTGCGTCTAAAATTGATATTTTTGTATCAAATACATTCAGTGGATTATTATTAATGGTTGGAAAGTCTTTATTTTTGATAAATAAGGTGTTTTCCAACACTTTTGAGTTGTCTATGAGAATTTCTTCATCTGCAAAGTATCTCCCGTTCTGAACGATTTTAAGGGTGTTTTTCCATACATCGATTAAAAGTTCCTTTTTTCTATCTAAATTTGAGTTTTTATACTCTGTTGCCCATTTAATAGCGTCCCATTCCATTATTTTTCGTATTTCTTTTTTAATTCAGATAATAATTTCAATTCTTCATCTTCGTTTCTTTTCTTTTCTTCTATTTCTTTTTCTTGTCTTATTTTTTCATATTTTTTATCTTCTTCTTCTATAGCTATTTCATAATCTGTTCTTGTTATCAATTCAAGTTCTACCAATTCATGACAAGCGTTATCAAATGTAAAATCTTCTATTGATATAAACTCACTTTGATATCCAAATCCAGAACTTTCAGCATGAGATCTAAAACAAATAAATGAATCATCTGTAAAACTCATCCATAATTCACCACCACACGGATATAAAATTTTCTTTATTGTTTTTCCAATAAGTTCTTCTTTTTTAAATAACTGTTTCATAATTTTCTTTATTAAGTATATCAATTGCTTTTTTTGTATATTTACCATCAAATCCTTTGGTTGGATCTATTTTTATAAAATGTTCTGCCTGATCAATTAACATATCTGAATGATCATCTAATATAACATAACTTTCTATAAAATAAACGATAGCTTCACCATCTACAAAAACTATTTTTGTATTTTTTTCCAACCAATATTTTATTTCCAATCCTCTTGGTATATTTATTTCACCGTAATCTGGATGTTCTAATTTAAAATGTGGTGTAGCATCTATAATATCACCTTTTAAACCTTGATTTTCAAGTATTTCTTTTACATAAGATAAACCTTTATCATTTTTCCAAGTTGATGTAATAACTATTTTTGCTTTTGTTTTTCTAATTAAATTATTCAAATTACCAATACTTCTTCTATTAAAATTAATATCAGTAACAGTTCTTAAGACGCCATCAATATCCAAGAACACCAATTTTATTTTCATTTTCTTTGTATTTAAGATATAAATTATATTTTCTTTGTAAATAATCAAAATTTTGATTTTGATAAATAAAATCTAAAAATTTAATAGAATCTTTACATAGATTCATTTTCCACATGTATTTTGATACTTTTTGTAATTTTAGTTTCTTTATATTAATTTTGTTTAATAAATAATTTTGTATAGTAACTAAATTTTCTAATGTAGAAATTAAATTTATTCTAGATTTATTTTTAAATTTACATCTTCTAAATGAAATACATCCATCACCATCAAATAAACCAGCAATAAGATATGAATAATATTTGTCATCTATATTTGGAAAATTAAATTTTTTAGATTTTAAATTTGTTAGTCCTTTATTTATTAAATTGTTTGTGAAGATTTCATTACCAATTTGAATAGTAAATCCTCTGTATCTTTTTTTGTTCTTTTATCAAAAACATTTGTTTCTGAAATTTTATGATCTGATTTTATACAAATTTTAAATTTTTCTATTATTTCTTTATCTTTAGATACCAAAGTTACTTTGTTATTTTTTTTATTAATACTTCCATCAGCTGCAATATAACCAAACCAATAAGCCTTTTCATTAGAATCTACATTTTTAAAGAAATCAACATCCAAAGATAATTTGGACATATTTAATCTACTATTTTTAAGTTTTATTATATGATTTCTTTTTAATACCTTTCTAACTCCTCCCTGAGTCATTCCGAATAATTTTCCTATATTTTTTTGACTTTTATTTTTATATAAATCAATTATTTGTTTTTCTTGTTCTAAAGTTATTTTCCTATTCATGGTTATTTTTTTATATTTATATATAAAAAAATAACTTTCATTTTGAATTTGATTCAATAAATTTAATCATTTCATTTAATGATTTGTCGATATGTTCATATTTACTTTTAATAGACATATAAGCTATATCCAAAGAACAATTATATTTATGACAAATATCCATTATATCGTTATCGAAACATTTGTTTCTAAACATTATAATATCAATAGCCCATTTTGGAAAAGTATCATTACCCGGCCATCCCATTCCATGATTAATTCCATTATATCCCATTTTACTTTCTTTTATAAATTTGCTTATTTCTTCTAATTCTTCTTTTGCTGGTGGATTAGATGGAAGGATAAAAGCATCTGCAATTTCTTCATCAGAATACTTCTTTTTCAATTCATCATAAATTTTATCTATATTTTCCATATTTATAATTTATCAAACCAATCATCATCCGGTTCACTACTTTCTTTTTCTATTGATTGAATAACACTTTCTTTATCTTTTATTTCATAAGGTCCAAGATCTTTCAAAAGATTTTCATCTATAGGTGATTCATTTTTTGTTATAAAAATTAATTTTGGTTTTTCTGTATCAAGAATATTAGATAAATTAACTATATTGTTTTCTAATTCAATATCACTATCAACTTCTAAACCCCAAGAGTCCCAACCCGGATATTTTTTTCTAGCAAACATTTCAAGTTTTGTAAAATTTGGAAATGTATCATCAATCAATTGTCTAATTTCGTCCGGTTTTTTACTATGCTCTGCTCTTTTAAAACGAAATACACTTCTAACTCTTTTAGTTGGTTCTGGTGGTGAAAATTTACCTTTTGTTCCAACCAATAAAAGTTCATGTTGAGACCTGAACCAATAACCCATACCCATTGATTCTTTATCCCACACCGCACTTGATTTATAAGTGAATCCCCAAGCTTTCATAACTTCTATACCTTCGAGTAGTTTTGGAACTGTTACCCATAAATATAAAACAGAATTATCTTCTGCTGGAATTTTGATATTTTTGATATCATCCAACGTCATTGTTTCATATTGGTTTTCTATTTTACGACTATCTGATTTACTAAAACTGTAAAGCCAAGGTAGGTCAGCATAAATTATTTGATATTTTTTATTTTCTTCCATATTATTCTGTTCTAATTACAACTGGTAAATATTCATAATATTTATTATCTTTATTAATTTTTGAATTGAAATTTAATTCATCTATTTCTTTTTGTGCCAATTCTTGTGTTGCGCACGGTGTTGATCTTTCAATAAAAGAAATGCCATCCCAATATCCTATTTTGAATATCGTAACAAAATTCCATATATTACAACTCAACATTTCTTCATAAGAAAGAGTATCAATTTTAGATGAAATAATTTTATCTGTAATATAATACTCTATCGTATTTACCATCATCCCAACATAAAAATCACCATCGGTAAATTCAGAAATGAATGTGCCTTTTACTTTTTCTTTTTCATTTTGATTATACAAAAAAGTATAAGCTTCATCTTGTTCTGATTTATCAGAAATTACGATTCTAATAGGAATTATTGGATAACTAGTACTTATAACACTTAATGTATTTTTTCTGTTATACTCATTCCAAAACCATTTAGGAAGATCTTTAAAATCTTCTCTTTCATAAATTCGTGTCATTATCTTTCCCATAATTAAAATATATTGTAATTAGATATTTTTCTTAATTCATTAACTAAATATTTGTAAATATTTTGTTGATTATACATAGTCTTTTCTCCATATATTGGATCATCTTCCCAATAATCCCAATCTTTCGGATAAGTTTCAACTATATAATCAGATAAATATTTCTTTTCTTCTTTTGTTAACCCTTTATAATAAGGACTTTCTTCCCAATTATCACAACCATCACCATCAACCATTATTTCCAAAACGTTGGCTGATACATGTAAAATTATTTGTTCTATTGTTCTCATATTTCTTCTGATTTTGCTATTTCATCAAACCAATCATCTTTTTTCTTTGATAATTTTTTTGATATTTCATCTCTTTCTTTTTGTATTCTATCTAATTTTTTGTGCATTGACTCAATTTCTTTCGGAATAACTATTTTTCTTAATTCCAATAATAAATTTTCCCAATTTGAATGATCTTCTTTTAGAATCATGTTTTCTAAATCTGATATTTTATTTAATTCACCAATGTATCTATTCCAACAGTTTCTTTTAAAATACCAGTTTCCTCTATCCGGATCTACTTCACCCTCTATACAAAAAGTTGATCCTGAAAAATAATCAACCTTTTCTAACCAACCCAATATCCATACTTTATTATGTTTTTTACTAACTCTTGTAAATAAATAATAATCACATTCTTGTTTTATATTATCATTACATATACTGGTTGTATATTCTGGTAAAGGTAAAGATGAACATCGTTTAGTTTTTACTTCAACTTTTCTTTCCTTTTTATCAAACATATCATAGTGATATATTTTCTTTTTATCGTATTCATCGTTCTCCAAGTGAATATTTGTTCTTTTGTATCCCAAATATTCTGATACTGCTATTTCACCTATAAAAGCGGCTTGATTTCCATCACCGTTTGTAATGGAACCTTTTAAGGTTCCCATTTCATCAGAATTTTTTATTGCTTCATCTATCCACTCTTTTTTAATTTCTAATTCGATAATATCATTGACATCGATCATTCATAGTTTTACTATTTTTTGAGCTTTGCTAGCTTTTTCTTAATCTTTACTCTTTCGTGTTTAGTATGTACATTTCCACAATCTTGACATTTACAACTATTTAAATCTTTATACTCATCTCTTTTTTCTGAATTGAGAATATAACCCACAAAAGTTGTAGAATAGGATGTCCCACCACATTTGGGACAATATTTGTGTTTTCTTTCATATTCAGTCATGAATTTTTTATATTCTTTTAAAGATTCATCTGTATGTTCGACCATAATATATGGCAAGTAAACTATTCCTTCTTTCATAATTTTTAATTATTTTTAATCACCATACATCATATAACCACCATCAAACCAATAATATGTTTCACCTTGTACTGGTTTAATTTCTTCTTTACATTCTTTACCACTTTTTGTATGACCTTTCATTTCATCAATGGTATAATATCCTTTTAACCAAAGAACACCTTGAACAAAACCAAGCCAACGCATAGCTTTTTCTTTCTTACATGGTTGATCAATTATTTTTGGAATTTCATTAACCATGTAACGAATATGATTCATGTCATATTCTAAACTTGTAGGATCTCTATGTTTTATTTCAAAACCATCCTTTGCGAGTATTTCATCATACTCTTGACATACTTCTAAAACTTGATTTTTTTCCATACCTTTTATCTTATATTATATTTATTGGTTCTAAATTATTTGTTTCTCTTACAAAATTAATAATATCTTGATTCTTTTTCATATTTTCAAAAATAGATTTTGCCATATCTATTCTATCTTTTCTTTCTTTTAAATATTCTTCATCAACATAATGAATATCCAATATTTCTTTTCTGTTGTGAGAAATTTTAGTTCCACACCAACCCCATCCATCATGACCATTTATTTTTTCTGGTTCACCATGAGTATATGAATCACCTGTTTCTGGATCCCAATATTGAAAACCTATTGGTTTATCATCCCAAAATAATCTGAATAAAATATAATGTAATTGTTTTTGCATTTCCATAATTTTACTTTTTTAATTCTTTTACAAAGTTTTTTAATTGTTCTTCTATACTTTCGTATTTAATTTGTTTTAAAATAGATTCATCTACATTGGTCCATCCTTGTCTCCCTTTAAATAGAAACGGAACAATAGGTTTAACATTTTGATAAATATGACACCATAAAACTGGATTATATTGAACAAAACCTAAATTTTCATCTTCTTTTTTCATTGGTCTACAATCAACCAAATCACCAACAGCTATAGCGTATCCACAATTTAAATCATTAAAATCTCCCGGATCTCTTAGACCTAAAGTGTTCATTATTCTAGTGAATTGATAATCACCACAAATATTTAATACTTCTTGTAAAGAATATGGTTTTTTACTAGCACAAATAAGAACTTGTCCTCTGTAATCAGTTTTCCATACTCTGGTTTCTATTTTACCATATAACATCAATGATGCAAATGGTTGCTTCCAACTTAATGCTTTCATAACAAAGATTTTATTTCTTCGTTTGTTATTATTTCTTCTTTTTTCATATTATTTTTTCTTCCTTTTCGGTTTCAAACTTTCCAATACAATATCTGCAGCCCAGCCGGTTGCAAAAGAATTTGATTCTTCATGTCTTATTTCGAACGGCATTTCACACTCAACACACCATCCATTTTCTTCTAACAATTCTTTTTCTTTTTCTGTCATATTATTTTTTCAATTTATAATCACCAAAACCAGCTTTTTCATAATCAAAAATTATATAATAACTACCAGTTCTATAACGAGTGACTGTTTTATTACCACATTCAAATTTTTCAAATGGTTCAACCCAACAATAACGAAAGAAAGCATTTTTAAATGTAAAATCATAAGATGTTGGGTGAATATCACCATCGTATTCAAAAGTAAACTCTGGATAGTTATCATTTTTAGGTGTACCAAAATCACCATATTCAACTACTTGATGTTCTTTAGCATATTTTTCTATTTCATCATAATTAGTATTGAAAATTTTATCTTCTTCAAGATGTGGATACATAAACGGAAGTCCATTTTTTGAGTATTGAGTTTTTAATGGAATTTCATCATTGAAATTATTTATTATTGATCTCATCCATTCTTTACATTGGAATTTCAATTTTTCTTTATCTTCATCATTCATTAGTCCAAAATCATGTCTGTAAGATAAACACACATTTCCGATGAATGATTCATCAGAAAATAATTTTTCTAAATTTTCTTTTTTCATAATTTATTCTTCCTTTCATATTCACTATTCATTAATTTTTTAAAATTATCTATATTTTCTCTATCTGTTCTTTCCCAACCACTTTTAAAAAATCTTTCTATTGTATCATCAATTACATCATCTCTTACAGGTTCCTTCCATAACCATCTTACATCAACTTCAAATTCTTTTTTGTTAACATCATAAAAAATTATTGTTTGACAATAATCATTATTTTTAAATTCAACTATATTTTCATATTCATCATTTAAATCCATTAAAGACAAATCATAAAATGGTGTAAATTCCAAATCAAAATCTTTTTTAAAAGATAAGTGCCAACCACCATAATTAAAACTTACATATACTTTTGTTTTCATATTTTTATTTTACCATTTTTCGCCAATCCAATAGTAACCTTGAAACATTTCTTCTCCACTTTCTTCATCCCATACATAATCCCAATAATAATGACCGACACCACACTTCGGACACGTCCCACTCTCGTAATCATCATTCAATTGGAATTTATGATGACATATGTTACATTCTAATTCGTGTATCATTTTTTTCTGGTTTAACATAAAGATACATTGGTAAATAAATATTGAATTCTGGAATGAAAACACACCTAACATCACATTGAGGTTCTTGTTTATAATTTGAAAATCCTGTTGTTGGACCAAATTCATATCCTTTATCAAAATCAAAAAAAGATATCACCAAATTTCTAATATCTTTAGTGACCTTATTCAATTTACCATCTTCTGAATAATATAACTTTAATTGAAGTCCATCAATTTCTATTTTTACTATATTTTCCATATTATAACAATTTATCCTTAATATCCTTTTTAATTAAGTATTCCACATACTCAGATTTACTTAGTCTTTTTTCTTCCAAGTATTTTTCTAATTTTTCATTCACTACATCATTTATAGTAATTGACATAGTAATTTTTTTATCCTTTATTTTAGGTCTTCCCATATAAAATTGTTCTTTTAAATTATATCATTTTTTTATCATTTAGTTTTAAGAAATGGAAAAATATGACTTTATTTAATTTATATATAATAATAAAACATCAAGAAAAAATGAAGAAAATTAAGACAAAAACAAATATTACAGTAGCTTTAAATCCTAAAATCAAAGAATATTTGATTGAAAATATTGAAAATTCATCCAAATACATAGAATATTTAATTATCAAAGATTTAATTGAAAATAATGTAATTGATAAAAACGAATTGAATGTATTATGATAATATCAAAAAAAGTTAATATCATCTTGAAAAGTGGGAAACAAGCAAAATATTATCAAAATAAAGGAATTAAATGTGTTGTCGGTGATATATTTAAAATTGATATAAAAGATTTACATATAGGAAGTGAAATAAAAATTAAAGTTAAATGTGATATTTGTGGTTTAATAAAAGATAAATCGTATAGAGAATATAATAATAATATAAAAAATGGTGGTTTTTATTCTTGTAATAAATGTGTAAATGTTAAAAATAAAATAACACGTTTAAAAATATATGGTGATGAAAATTTTAATAATCCAGAAAAACAAAAATTAACTTGTATTGAAAAATTTGGAGTTGATTCATATCAAAAAAGTGATATTTGTAAAGAATCAAAAAAACAAACTTGTTTGAAAAAATACAAAAAAGATTCATATACACAGACAGATGATTTCAAGGAAAAATCAAAAGATACTTGTTTAAAAAAATATGGAAAAGAACATTATTCCCAAACAGATGAAAGTATTAAAAGATCCGAAAATACTTGTTTGGAAAAATATGGTAAATATTATTATTCCCAAACAGATGAATGTAAAGAAAAAGTAAAAAATACATCTTTTAAAAAATACGGACATGATTATTATTCAAGTTCAATTGAGTGTAGAAATCGAGTTAAAGACACTTGTATAGAAAGATATGGAGTTGAATATGCAATTCAAAATTCTGATATATTTGAAAAAAGACAATTATCTGGTTATAAAATTAAGAAATATAAAGATTTGTATTATCAAGGAACATATGAATTACATTTTCTTACTAATTTTTATGATACTTTAGAAATAAAAAAACCAAAAATAATAAAATACAAATATAAAAATGTTACAAAAGTATATCATCCTGATTTTTATTTACCAGAATATAATTTAATAGTAGAAATAAAAAGTGATTATACTTATAATAAAGAGATAGAAAAAAATGAACAAAAAAGATTAGGAGTTTTAGAAAATGGTTTCAATTTTATTTTTATTATAAATAAAGATTATACAGATTTTCTTTCAATTATTGAGCATAACAATAAGAACATCGATGTTTACACATCTTAAAAGAACCAATATCCGCAGAAGAAATACAACCACATGATATTCTTTGTCCTTTATCCTTTGTATCTGTTAACCATCTCTGTTTACCACAAATTCTTTCAATTAATTCGGGATCAACACATTTATTGTGTTCTATTCCATCCAAATTAATAACTTCAGCACAAGTGGATAATTTTAAATTCCATTTTTTATTAAATTCTAACAATTGTTTAGCTATTCTAATCTTGGAATCATCAGGAATTTCTTTAAATTCATTTCCTAATTTTTTATAAGGATCAATATAACTAAAAACTAATTTTTCTGTATAATTGTGAATTTCATCACCAATTTTTTCAATCCTTTTTAAAAGTATATCTTCTGTTACTCTATTAGAAATGATAATAGGATCATATCTAAAAATAACTTTTTCTTTACCTATTTTATCTGATAATTCTTTAAAAGTTTCAATTCTTTCTAATATCGGTGAAACTTTTAATTCATATTCTGGATATCCATTCAATGTATATTGAAAATAATATTTGAATGGTAATTTATCTAGATAAGGGATTAATGGTTTTGGATTTTTTGACCAAAACACTGCAAGTTTTACTTTGTCAAATGATACATCATAAGTTGACCAAGGACTTGTTAAAGTTACAAAACCTTTCTCAATTTTTTCCATAAACCATTCGGCACGAAAAGCTGGAATATCTTCACGACGAGAAACAGATATTACATAGGGATTCATTTTATATGTGCTTTTTCGTCAATTAATGTAAAATCATATCTTTTACCTTCATCTAATGTGATTTCAGTTACAACATCATAATAAGATGTATATCCACCACTATGATCGGAACGACTAAACCCGTCTTTCCAATTACCACCAGTTAAAAAGTGATAAATCGGATGGTGATATTCAATCTTTCCGTTTTTATAAGTTCCATTCATTACTTCTTAAATTTTAACAAAAATGTTCACCACAAGCAAATTGAACAAAATTATAAACTTTACCTAAATCTTTTGGTTTTTTACCATAAACTCTTTCTCTTATGGTTTTACCACGACCACACAAAACACATTCATGTATGGTTATTTTATAATAATGTTTTTTTATTTTTTTCATCTATTATGATTTTTCATATCATTGATCGAAAATATATCATTAGACCATAAAACACCTTGAATAAAACCAATCCATCTCATAACCTTTTCTATTTTATCCATTTCTATATAATGTGGAATTTCACTCAACATCCATTTACAATGACATATTCTATCATATGGAATATTTGCGTTATCATTCTTTTTTACTGGATAATCATTTAATTCTTGAGTATAATTTTTACAAACTTGTAATATTTGTTCTTTTGTCATATTAAAAATATTATCACTATTATTAATGTTATAATTGATATTATCAATGCAAGTTTTCCAGTTTTGAAACTTCTTGTGGATCTATTATAACCACCTAAAACTAAATCACCAACTCTTGAATAAGAAAACCAGAATCTGTCCCACCAATCTAAAAAATCATACCATAAATCTTTCATTATGAATTATATTCAACGGTTATTAAATTAAATTTACTTTCTAAAACACTTAGCATTTTTGCTTTTTTATCATAAAAGAATTTTAAAAGTTCACCATTTTCATCAGTAACATTTACAACTTCCCTACAATCAATTTCCATTTGATATCCACTAGGAACTTTTTTAGTTTGACTTTTTTTAAAATTTTCTGAGTACTTCATTTTATTTGTTATTATTTTTTAAATGTTTTCCAATCAACGGTTTTACCTGTTGTAATTTCAATTAATTTTGCTACATCACCCAGTAACATTGATGGTAATCCTTTACTATCATCAACACAAGTTGTTTTTACATAATCAATTGCTTGTTCATAAATTGTTTTTGGATATGGTTGATTTTTATAACCATCTTGAATTATATCTCTATTTCTTATACATAATGATTCTAATTCATCTTTTTCTTCATCTGATAATTCATCAAGTTGATAAGCATACCACCAATCAATTTGACCAATACCACAAAATGTTCCAACACAATGGAAATATTTTTTTATTGTCAAATCACTACGATTAAACCAACTCATATCAACCCATATGGATTCTAATCCTCTCCATTTATCAAGCCATTCTCCATTATCGAAATGTCTTTTAATATCATCACTACTATTCATAATATTTTAATTCTTTTTTTATAAAAATCATTATTACATTTACTACATATATAATTAAATTATTGTCCAATTCAATATTTGGATTAATTTGGTGCCATTTATATAAACATTCTCTACAACAAGTAGCTGTTGCGTGCTGTGCGATAAAAACTGGATGTCCTTTAAATGGTGTTTGTTTTCCATCCTTTTCTAATTTTATTTTCAATTTTTTATTAACAAAATCTTCAGCATGTTTTTGAATTATATCAATTCCTTTATCTCTTACATATTGTTTATCTTTTTCAGATAAATGAAATTTAGATCTGAATTTAGATTGGGATAATTTAGATAATTTATATTCTATGTTATTCATATTTATTATATTAAAAGTTATATTAAAAGTTTAAGTATATACTTTCTTTAACTGAAACATTGTTCCCTTTTAATTTCGAAAAAGAACTATTTCCAGATTCAATTAATATGTGTTTTTTATATAAATCTTTTGGAATATTATAAATATTACTAATATCATTTTGAAAACCATCAAAACTGAGTATCCATTTACATTTTAAATTACTTAAATAAGTAAAAAATTCATTCAAATCAATTTTGCCATAATACATTGAATCTGATTTTGAATAAGGAGGATCAAAATACATGAAATCTTCTGGTTCAGATATAATATTTACATAATTTTCATAATTAAAAATAACATTTTTTTCAACCAATTTTTTATGCCATTTTAATATAATATTGTGTAATGTTTCTGGATCTATACCTTTTCTTGAAAAATGATAAGATGTATTAAATTCGCCGATACTATTATAACGAATCAAACCATTATAACAAGTTCTGTTTAAAAAAAGAAAAATTGATGGATCTTTAAATTTATTAAATTCTTCTCTTATTTTATACCAATGATTGTTTCTGTCTTTATCATTTTTATTATTCAAATCATTCCACAAATTTCTATAATCGGATGATAATTTATAAGGGTTGTTTTTTATATTTTTCCAAAGATCAATTAAATTTTGATTTATATCAGAACAAATATATTGTTGTACTTTAATATTTTCATTATTTAAAATTTCCCACAAAATAGAACAACTACCTGCAAATGGTTCTAAATAATTATTTATTTTTTTAGGAAAATATTGAACTATATTTTTTGATTGGAATCTCTTAGTTCCGGTCCATTTAATTAAAACATCACTTTTATTCATTAATTTTATATAAAATTCAATGAAGTAAGTTTTAATCAATTTTAAAACTTATATAAAAACGGACTTAAATTTTTTAATATATAATTATCTGAATATTCTAATAAAATATAGATATTCAGAATAAGTATAATATGTTGAAAGGTTTTAAATATCGTTTATATCCTACTATTGATCAGAAAGAATTATTGGAAAAACATTTTGGTTGTACACGATTTATTTATAATTTAGCTTTAGAAACAAAAATAAATGCCTATATTAATAAAGTAAATTTATCTAGATATGATTTACAGAAGCAGATGGTTGATTTGAAACAAGAATGTTCATGGTTGAAAGAAGTTAACAGTCAATCATTGCAATCATCTTTATTAAATTTAGATAATGCTTACAAACATTTTTTCCGAA
>Ga0209083_1000783_pt1 | contig 42651 bp, 33 predicted proteins | sample AM7aDNAmetaG_FD_184132 | JGI IMG/M metagenome (GOLD analysis project Ga0209083, IMG submission 184132) | Freshwater microbial communities from Finland to study Microbial Dark Matter (Phase II) - AM7a DNA metaG (SPAdes) (version 3) | ecosystem: Environmental > Aquatic > Freshwater > Lake ... | reverse complement strand
TACTTAACAGGGGTAAAAGTTACAGAACAAGAAAAGGAAAAACTAAATATCCTTAGAAATGACTTTCATGGTGATTGGAACTATATAATCTCCCCTAATTTGTGACATTTATTTATTGACAGTTCCTTAGCAAACATACATCCCGGAGAAATTCTTTTAGAAGAATTTTTAAAACCAATGGATATAACCGCCTACAGGTTGTCAAAGGATATCGGAATCCCTCAAACCAGAACTTCCTCCATACTAAAAGGAGAACGACCAATAACAGCAGATACTGCACTGAGACTTAGTATGTATTTTGGGACTTCACCTAAATTCTGGTTGGGATTGCAAGATGATTATTATTTGGAGGAAGCTTTAAATAAGAAAAGGGCAGAACTCAGTAAGATTAAGAAAAAAGAAGATTACGCCTTGGATGAAAACTCCCTCAGCGGTAAGGGTATATGGAAATCGATGTTAAGATTCTTATAGGTGACTATGGTGGAGCTGCAAAAATTGGAACACCTTTACCAAATAACCCCAAATAATTCACTACAATTCAATGGAATTTCGTATCTTTCAGAGGATATCGCATTTTGCGATATCCTCTGAAAGATTATGGGAAATACATCATTAATACCAGGAAATAGTTATCGCAAATTGCAACCACCTGATGAAAATTAAGTTTTCAAGAACAAATCCATACGCATTTACGGAACATGGAGCTATTATGCTGGCAAGCGTATTAAATACACCAACAGCCGTTCAAACAAGCGTTTTAATTGTGCGTGCTTTTGTTAAATTTCGAGATATCCTATTAAGCAATAAAGAATTATCAAAAAAACTATTGGAATTGGAAGCTAAATACGATAAGCAGTTTTCAGTTGTATTTCAAGCGTTGCGGGATTTGATGCAGGGAGAAAAGATAAAGAAAGAAAGGCCGAAAATTGGATATAAAATAAATCGTGAGTAACGGATAAGTATCTAAATGATGCGGCAATCCCATGTTTGAAGCACCCTCCATAACAACGTCTTTGGAACGGTGCTCCTTAGTTAGGAATTGCTTTTCCGATGAGTTCCGGAAAAAAGGACAGTCAGGAACATGTTGTTGTGCAGAGGATTATCTTTAAATATTTGTATTATGCGGCATTCCGCGCAATGACAGGTTCTAAGTGGGATCTTGCTGTTATGTTGTTTGGTATCTTCCCACAACTTTTGAAATTTTGCGGCGCATTGATCGTTCACTCTACCAACAACTTTCTGATTGCGCCGCTGGTTGATGGGTTATCCATTTATCCTACAATACTATAACACCAACGGTGTATTGATTTGTGCTTAGCGGATAAATGGATTTCCGAAGTTGATAGCCTTTGGAACTGTTTCAAAATCCTACTATGGTCAATCCCCTGAATGGGGAAAAACCTGAATAACCCTGGGTAAGCGGTCCCGAACAAAAGCCGTGTCAAAGCTCAAAAGACCCTTGGACCGCGCCACCCAGGGTAACGACACAGCAGCCAAACCGTCCGTGATTGGATGTTAGAAAAAGTGCAAAGCTCCATTCGGACGAGGATGAAAAGCCTCTTGAAAGTCTGTGATACAATCCAATATTTTGGAAGATCTTCCTTTTGGAGTCGTCAAGACGACCAATCATCAAAATATTAAATGGTTAGCACTTTTTTGGTTAGGACGATCTCTCTCCTGAAACTGTCATTGCGAACCAAACGACTAGATATTAAATGGTTAGCAGGGACAAGGTGTTTGGTGTGGCAATCCCATGTTTGAAGCACTTTCCAGAACAGTGTTTTTGGCACAGTGCTTCTTAGTTTGGGATTGCTTTGGAGTGCACATAATTATCTTTCAAATTTTGATTGTACTGCACTCCGCGCAATGACAGGTCCTGAGAGTGAAGGTGCTGTAATATTGTTTGATATCGTCATCCAACTTTTGAAACTTTGTGGCGCATTCCAAAATTTTGATTGTTCACCCAAGTGGTTGTCAATGGATAGCTTATATTCGGTTTTGGCTTCGCTGATCTCCGATTCCCTGCCTGCCCCGAAAGTCGGGGGGCATCGGGTGACTTACACCCTCTGGAAAAATACACTCGCCAATCAGTTCTTTTTGTCCCGAAAATTTGTATTTTCGTAGGTTTTCAAGAGATTAAAAACAGATGATTATGGATATGACGACTCAAATAAAAAACAGCTTGATTTCGAGAATAAAAGATTCTAATGATTTGAATTTTCTTAGAGCACTTCAGACAATATTTGATTCATCTGAACAGGCTCTTTATCAATTATCTACTGAGCAGAATGATTCGATTCTGAAGGGAAGGGAAGATATTAAAAATGGTAATTATATTGAGAATGACCAATTAATGGCTGAGATGAAAAAATGGCTTACAAAAGAATAATTTGGTCAACTCGAGCAAGTAGTGAATTGAAACAGATTCTGGAATATTTTAATCAACGGAATAAAAGCACTCGCTATAGTTTAAATCTGCTAAACGAGATAGAATATTTAACCAGTAATCTTTCAAAAAATGAATTAATTGGAAGACTTACTTCAAATAAAATTACCCGGGTTATTCCAATGAAAGTATATTTGATTTTCTATGAAATACGTCAAGACCACATTCAAATAGTTTCATTTTGGGATAATAGACAAGATATAAGCAATAGACAAAAAAAATAATTACGTACTGGTCACCTATACAGCGGGTTATCGAAATTTCGGGAAGGTGCAATTTTCTCGTAATAAGAAAGTAAAGCTTGTTCCAATTAATCGGAAGTCTCATAACCTTACGTCAACAAGTGCTGCAACCACTTTTGCGCAAGCGGTCTAAAGTGGATAATCCGGATCATGTTGACCCCTGAATTGCCAGCATGTGTTTGGCAAAAACTAGTACATGGTTAGCATTGAAAATTCATCTGCCAACCAATTCTACATTTCTTTAAACTTTGGGGCGCAATCCAAAATTTTAATAGTTGTTTGATTCTGTCTTCACCCCCAGCCCTAAAGGGTGCGTCTTAAATATTGATTGTCAATATCATGCAAAATGTATAATAAAGATTGTTATTCTGTAGGTTTTAAATATAGTTTGATCAAACCATTACATATCAAAATTCCGAAAACGTTTCAAAATCCGTCTTTGGATCCATTACCCGAGAGATAAATATCCATAGCCCTGGATAAGCGAGCCCGAACAAAAACCCTGTCAATGCACAAGACTATTTGGGACCGTGCAACCCAGGGTATGGGAAAAACAGCCAAACCGTCCGCGATCGAATGTCCGAGAAAGTGTAAATCTCACTTCGGACGGGGATGAAAAGCCTTTTTGAAACGTTGTTTTGAATTTGAAAAATACTCTATATATTTGGAATCGGCAATCATGGTACAAGTCACCCTATGGCAGTCCCATGAATTTTTATAACCCATTGAGATAATTAGATTGTTTAACATTAATTAGCTGTTTTATGGAAAGTTATATCTATCGTCCTGCAACCGAACTGGCTGAGATGATTCGTACTGGTAAGGCATCGAGCGTTGAAATCGTAAGTGAACACATTGGGAGGATCAAAAAACTGGACGAGAGAATCCACGCTATCGTTATGCTGTTTGAAGAGGAGGCCCTAAGGACTGCAGCCCAATGTGACGAGGAGGCCAGAAATGGCCAGTTTCGGGGACCACTGCATGGCGTCCCAGTGACCATAAAAGAGGCCTTCTGGATGAAATGGACTCCTAGCACAATGAATTTCAAGTATTTCCGAAATTTTATTGCCGACCGTGATGCGCTTGTCGTTGAACGGATCCGCAACAGTGGCGCAGTGATCATCGGCAAGACCAACATCCCAAAAAATCTGATGGATTACCAGGTGAAAGGAGACCTGTATCCCGAAGGTAAAAGCCCTTATGGCGATCTTTATACACCCGGAGGAAGCACGGGTGGTGGCGCGGCTGCGCTGGCTGCCGGATTTACACCGCTGGAACTCGGATCTGACATCGGGGGCTCTGTCCGTTTGCCAGCCGCTTTCTGCGGACTTTTCGGACTCAAGCCAACCGATCGCACCGTTCCTCCGGACGGGAATATACCCATCCCCAAACAAGCCAAATCGTTCCTCATCCACCTGGCATCAGCCGGACCACTGGCCAGAAACATCGCCGATCTTGAAGTTCTATGGAAAGTGATCACAGGCCCCCATCCATGCGATCGTAATATCCCGAGGATCGATTGGCAGCCTCCTACTGGCAAACCATTTTCTGATTATCGGATAGCCTGGGTGGACGGTTGGCCCGGCTTCCCTGCCAGTCGGCCTGTAAGTGATGCCATCCGAAAACTGATGAGGGCTTTTGAGAAGAAGGGTGGAACTGCAGTCAAGGGAATTCCGGATGACAAGTTGCATTCCGACACCCTTGACTTGTGGGTCAGCCTTTTTCCTTACGTCACAGCACAGGGCGTTCCCTGGATTATAAGGCAACTGCTAAAAATGGAAATAAAGTCCACCTTCCTAAAAGGGACAAATGCCTTCAACAAGGGACTGAACAGTGCATATAAAATGGATGCCAACCACTATGCACGTGCCATGTACACGAAAAACCAGGTCACCGAAAGGTGGGAAAACCTCTTTAAACAATTCGATTTCCTGATATGTCCGGTTGCTTTCGGACCGGCCTACAAAAGGTGCAAGATCGGGTCACGCATCACCTATGATGGCAATGAAGTGATCTACCCGCACTATGTTTGGCCTTTCACCGCCCCATTCAACGCCTCCGGGAACCCTTCGATCACCATTCCAGCCGGTATTGACAGCGAGGGGCTTCCACTCGGACTACAGGTTGTAGGTCCTTACTGGAGCGAGCCTGAGTTGATCCATTTTGCTGGTATGCTAGCAGAATTGGGTTCAGGATTTAATAGACCATCAGGCTGGTAATAAGAATCAATCCAAAACCACTTCTCGAAGTCAAGGAAAGAGCCTAGGTTGATTTTTTCTTTTCTGCAGTTTATGAAATCAAGCTTTTCCAAAATACTCCGAAATTGTTCATTAATAAAATATTCCAATATTTTATTAATTTTAACAGAAATATTTAAACAAAAACAGATCATTTCTGTTTAAAGGATCAAAACAAAATAAATCATAGTTTTAAAAGAGCAATTGGTTTCCTTCCTAATTTCGGATAAAAATAAAAAGCTGTCATAAGAATACTTGTAAGTTTAAATTGAGTTGCTTCGATTAAAGCATCATTTTTCTAATACCTACAGCATATGATTGATCAGGCGTTGATCTTTTTAAGAGACGAACTAAACACTTATATTCTGGCCCGAACGAATTCAACAAACGTTGATGTCAGATTATCAAAAATTGCCACTGAAGCGGGAAAATATGCTTTCCCTGAAGAATCGATTGCCCTGACTGTATTAAATCTCGAAGAAGACCGTTTGCTTAAGGATCATCTTCCTGAATACAGCATCGTGAATGGACAACAGGTCAGACAAGAACCTGAACTGAAGCTTTCCCTTAATATCATGTTTGCTGCGAATTTCAAAATTTATGAAGAAGCCTGGAAAGCGATCTCCCTGGTATTGACCTATTTCCAATCACACCTGTTGTTTACATCGGCTGAGTACCCTGCCCTCTCACCTAAGATTGGAAAGCTTACCATAAATCTTGAACTCCTGAATTTTGAACAATTGAACCAGGTGTGGGCCTTCCTTGGAGCAAAGCATTTGCCATCTGTGACTTACAGGATCCGGATGATAATTATTCAGGACGAAGTGTCTTCAGGAATACAACAACCTATTACATCTATTCAAACAAATATTCACACAAAATGAGCACAACATTTGGCATATTGTTCTCTGTGAAGATCGCCCATAGTTATTATACAAATCAGTGCGCTGATTTTGAATTTGTTATTCCTCCTGATACTTCATTTCTTTCCCGCAGGGGAAAGATCCTTACGCGTACAAACAACGGAATTTTTTATGCCCTTATTGAAAAGGATGAAGCCGGTGTTCCCTTAATTCCGGTTACAGATCAGATCTTTCGCATTGGATTGCAATTGAAAAATCCACTTTTTAGCAATTTCACACGTCAGGATTTCAAGACGGGTACTACGCCACTTTATCGGAACCTGACCTCGCCCACAAATCTCGATGCCCTGGAAGAGACCATCCTAACCGGTTCTGTTTTTTCCCACCAGGTGTCCAGGGCGACCAGGCCAGTTACTGTTATTTTAGAAGATCTCAATGAAACCGTCCTGAAAACAGTTGTTTTCCCGGACAACTCCGATTCAACTCCCGTTTCAATTGATCTGACGACTTATCCTTCAGGGATTTACACAATTACAGAAAAATACAACAACAGTACAAAAAAGTTCAGTTATTGTGTAGACCCTAATTTGACCCGACAGCAGGTGTATGCGATTGTCGAAATTAAAATTGCCAACAGTTTCTATTCACCTACCCCACCTGTGTTTTCAGTCAGGTTCTATGCCAAAGAGGAAACACTAAAATACTATGTTGTTGGCAAGAATTATTCTTCAGCCGAGCTTAGTCACCTCTCTGTAACAGATGCAGGGTACAATGAAGATGCAAGGCCACAACTGCAATTCACCAGAATAAGTCAGGGTGGTTTTGCTGCAAACGATATCTCACCGTCACTTTTAACCGATAGTACGTCAAAGGTGGTGCTTTTCAAATCGCAAAGTCCGGTTTCGAGGTTGGAAAAACCGCGAACAAAGATTCAGCTAAACCGGAACTCCGATTTGATCGTGAAACACCTCCCTTTACCTGGAATCAATAAGTCAACATCAGATATAATCATTCAAATTTCAAAACCGTAAAAAATGTAACTATGACAACGTACAGAACACCCGATGTTTATGTGGAAGAGATCTCAGTCTTTCCACCGTCAGTGGCAGAGGTTGAAACAGCTATCCCTGCGTTTATTGGCTATACAGCCAAAGCCATTAAAAAGCTGGACAACGACCTTATTCTTGAGCCGACCAAGATTTATTCATTAAAAGAGTACGAAACTTTCTTTGGATTTCAGGCCGAAGATACAATTGCAATCTCCGTTGCTGTGGCGGATCCTTTAACAGGTGTATTATCCCTATCCTCATTTACGGAACCCACATTAAGCTACCTACTCTACTATAGTGTGAAGATGTTCTTTGACAATGGTGGTGGACAGTGTTATATTATTTCAGTTGGCACCTACAAGTCAACTCCGGTAATTGACCTCAAGGGTGACACCGGCACCGATAAAACCACCATGTATGGATTACAGGATGGACTCGACAAACTTGCCCTTTTTGATGAACCCACGCTTATTGTAATTCCTGAATCTGTTAAACTAACTTCAGGCGACTATCAGACGTTGGTGCAGGCGGTTCTTCTACAATGCAATACCCTTCGCGACAGGTTTGCCATATTCGATATTTTTAATGGCGATCAGGACCTTAACACTTCAAGTTCAAGTCCGGGACCGAATCTGCTAACGGATGACCGTGGGTATTTTGGGAACAATTACCTGAAATATGGAGGTGCTTACTATCCATTCCTGAAGACAACCATGAATTTTTATGTTAATGCCGGAGAATCGAATGTTAGTGTAACCTATCTTGGTGCTACAGCTAACCTTGGTACGCTAAAAAGCACGAAAACCTCAGTTTACAATTTTGTAAAAAATGAATTGAAGAATCACTTTGTTGTATTACCACCAAGCGGACCGGTTGCAGGAGCCTATGCGGCGACAGATAAAAACAGGGGTGTCTGGAAAGCTCCAGCAAACCTGAGTCTTGCAAATGTGATCGAGCCTGTTGTTAAACTCGACAATGCCCATCAGGATACTTTAAACATTGATGCAGACTCCGGAAAATCGATTAATGCTCTTCGCACATTTGCTGGCAAAGGTACCTTGGTTTGGGGAGCACGCACCTTAGCTGGCAACGACAATGAGTGGCGGTATATTCCTGTACGCCGATTTTACAATATGGTTGAGGAATCGGTAAAAAAATCGACCTACTGGGCTGTTTTTGAACCCAATGATGCCAATACCTGGGTAAAGGTACGCGGAATGATCGAGAATTATCTTACCCAAAAATGGCGCGAAGGGGCATTGGCCGGTGCGACCACCAAAGATGCCTTCTTTGTGAGATGTGGAATCGGAATAACAATGACTTCACAGGATATCCTGGAAGGCAGGATGAATGTTGAGATTGGCATGGCAGTTGTCCGCCCGGCTGAATTTATCATCCTGAGGTTTTCTCATAAACTTCAAACATCCTAATAATTAATAGTTGTATATTTATAAAAATCTTTCAATAACAAAAAACCATAATTAAAATGGCAAACTATCCATTACCAGTTTTTCATTTCACAGTTGAGTGGGGTGGAACTCGTGTCGGTTTTTCTGAAGTATCTGGCCTGACACAGGAGAATCAGGCGATTGAATATCGTGATGGTTCCTTTCCCGAATATTCCTCCATCAAAATGCCAGGACTCCGCAAGTTTAGCAACATAACCCTGAAACGCGGAGTCGTGAAAAGTGACAACGACTTTTTCAAATGGTTAAGCACAATCAAGCTGAATACTGTCGAACGTCGTGATTTGGTTATCAGCCTCCTAAACGAGGAACACAATCCGGTCATGGTTTGGAAGGCACACAACGCTTTCCCTGTGAAGGTCGAGGGGCCACAACTCAAAGCGATGGGCAACGAGGTGGCGATTGAATCGATCGAACTGGCACATGAAGGCCTTGAATTACAGAACGAATAATGAGCAACTATTATCCTCCCGTTGGTTTCCATTTTAAGGTGGAGGTGCTTGACCTTCCCGCAAATCCTCCAAACAGGGATGATGTGCGGTTCACTGAGGTCAGTGGTCTTACACTTGAAATGGCGACCGAGGAGGTTGCAGAGGGTGGGGAGAACCGTTTTATCCAAAAATTCCCTGTTCGGGCAAAATATCCAGAGTTGACCTTGAAACGGGGAATGTTGGTCAAATCAGGGATCACCGATTGGATCAGTCGCTGTATCAATGATTTCGATATTCAGCCAAAAAACATCGATATCAATCTTTTAAACGAAAATCATGAGCCGCTCGTCACCTGGCATCTGATCAATGCGTATCCGACCAAATGGTCGGTAAGTGATTTCAATTCAACCAACAATGCAGTAGTTGTAGAAACGCTACAGATTTATTATCAGTATTTTACCATTGACAATCATTAAGCTATGCCCATTATCATCGACGAAGTAGTGATTACGGTTGAAGTTACCAATCAGGTATCCGGTGGTTCAAATACGCAGCCATCGGCAACCGAGGACAAGCAGGCGATTGTGAATGAATGTGTTGAACGCGTTCTTGAGATTCTGAAGCAAAAAAATGAACGATAACCATGAGCAACAGGGGAACACTTGAAAAACTGCTGATCAAAGCATTTACCCATGCCGACTATTCTGGGTCACCCTATGATGAGTTCGAGTCGTTTGTAAATCCCAATGAGATCACACTATCCTACGAAATAGAGTATGATAGTGCCCAGGGTTCCGGTACAACAAACAGCAGGATGAACTTCAAAAAGATGAAGCCAGGCGACATGACCCTTACCTTCTTTATTGATGGTACCGGGGCCAATGGGAAGGTGGTTGATGTGCAGCAGCAAATTGAGAAATTTCAGAAGGTAACGGGCTATAATGGTGATATTCACCGCCCCAATTACTTGAAAGTGGTGTGGGGAACCTTGCAGATAAAAAGGTGCATTTTAAAAAGTGCATCAATTGTGTACAAGATGTTCAAGCCTGATGGAGTTCCTTTGAGGGCTGTTATCACAGCCGTTTTTACGGATAATTCGGATGATCAGTCCCGCGTTGCAATTGCCCAGGATCATTCGCCCGATCTTACACACATCAGAATGGTAAAAGCAGGAAATAGGCTTCCGGCAATGTGCTATGAGATCTATGGCGATGCGAACTATTATCTCGATGTGGCTCTTGCCAATCAGATTGATGATTACCGTAATCTAAAACCCGGTTCAAAAATTTTATTTCCACCTCTTGAAAAATAAAAATGGCTGAAGAAAGAACATTGCCAATTCCTGGAGAACAGCGCGAATTCACGGTCAAAGTGGATGGGGAGGTTGTAAAACGCGTCCATCAGCTACTTTCGGTGAGTATCGTCAAAGTGGCAGATAAAATCTCGTCTGCAAAACTGGTCTTTCTGGATGGCAGTGTTGCTCAAAGCAGTTTTGAACTGAGCAATTCTGGTTTGTTGACACCTGGAAAAGAGATTGAAATATTATCGGGTGCAGCAAACAATCCTGTATCATTGTTCAAAGGTATTGTGATTCAACAAAGTATCAAAGTAAGGGACAACACTGCTCCTCAATTGGTGGCAGAGTGCAGGCATAAAGCTGTGAAAATGACCATTGGGCGCAAAAACGCCTACTACTTCGATCAGTCCGACAGTGACATCATTTCAACCCTTTTAGGCAATGCTTCCCTTTCGGGCGATGCGGAAAGTACAAAAGTCACACACAAACAATTGGTTCAGTATTACTCCACGGATTGGGATTTTATGCTAACCAGGGCTCAGGCGAATGGTAAAATGGTATTTACAAACGACGATACAGTCACTGTCAAAAAACCATCGCTTACCGGAACGTCTGTATGTACACTGCTATTCGGGGCGACCTTGCTTGAGATGGATGCAGAAATTGATTCGAGGTCCCAATACAGTGCGGTTACAAGCGTTGCCTGGGATCCTTCCCAACAGGCATTGATAGAGAAAAACGGTGCCGATCCTGGTACATGCGCACCAGGAAATCTGGCGAGTTCGGATCTTGCCGCTGTAGCCGGACCGGATCATTTTCATCTTCAACAAAATGCGATTGTCGAAACCGAAGCACAGGCTTGGGCCGATGCAACATGGCTTAAATCCAAACAAAGCCAGGTAAGTGGCCGGATGAAGTGTGAAGGGATCGCCACGGTCAATCCAGGCGATTTGGTTACAATAGCTGGTATTGGTGATGCGTACAATGGCGATGTGCTGGTAACTGGTGTCAGGCAAAGTTTCGATCTTGTTGAAGGCTGGAAGACCCATATCCAATTTGGCAATACAAACGATTGGCTCGCAGAAGCCAATACGGTTTCTGCACCTAAGGCAGGAGCCCTTTTGCCGGGAATCAATGGGTTGCAAATTGGGGTGGTTGTCAGTAACGAAGATCCGGATGGTGAGCATCGGGTAAGGGTCAAAATGCCAATGGTCGATTTTGCTCAGGATGGTATCTGGGCGAGGGTTGCTTCATTGGATGCTGGAGACCAGCGTGGGTTCTTTTTTCGCCCTGAAGTTGGGGACGAAGTGATCCTTGGTTTCCTTGACGACGATCCGCGACAGGCGGTCATTTTGGGAATGCTTCATTCAAGTGCAAAAGCAGCACCTCTCACCGGCTCGGACGACAACCACGAAAAGATGTACAAGAGCCGTTCAGGGATGAAACTTTATTTCAATGACGACACCAAAATTATCAGGTTGGAGACCCCAGCGGGGAAAATTATCGCATTGGATGAGGATGCCGGAGAGCTGAAACTGATTGATGAAAATGAAAACAAAATCGTCATGAACAGCGATGGAATACTGATTCAGAGCAATGGCAAAATTGAAATAAAAGCAACACAGGATTTAAAAATGTCGGGAATGAATATTGAATCCAAAGCCCAGGCAGCGTTCAAAGCTGAAGGATCGGCCAGTGCCGAGGTAAAAGCTTCGGGTACACTGACGCTGAAAGGGGCAATGGTGCAGATCAATTGATGCTTCGACTTCGCTCAGCAACCAGTGCTTCGACTTCGCTCAGCAACCAGTGCTTCGACTTCGCTCAGCAACCAGTGCTTCGACTTCGCTCAGCAACCAGTGCTTCGACTTCGCTCAGCAACCGAAGAATATTGATGAGCATGGGGCAAGGGGCAGAGAGCATGGCGCATGTGCTTCTTCAGGTTTGTTCTCAATCTTATCGGCTTTTGGTTCCTGAAATATTAGTTTTTGTTTATCTATTTAATAGACAATTTAATACAAAATTTATGCCGCTGGCAGCCAGAATAAACGATATGCATGTATGCCCGATGCAAACACCGGGAACGCCACCTATACCACACGTTGGAGGGCCTGTATTGCCGCCCGGTACCCCAACAGTCCTGATAGGCGGACAACCTGCCGCAACGATGGGCAATCAGTGCACCTGTACCGGTCCTCCCGATTCGATCGTCATGGGATCGGCAACGGTAATGATTGGTGGACAGCCTGCCGCACGGATGGGAGACTCTACCGCACATGGAGGATCTATTGTCGCAGGATGCCCAACAGTAATGATTGGTGGATAAAAACAAACACTTAGCAAATGAAACGAGCCATGGGAGCCAATCACACACAGAAGCATGATTATCTCATGGCGAGTTCCATGTGGCCGCTAAAAAACAAATTATAACACATGAAAGAAAACGGACAAGATATCACTTATACCTCATTTCTGGGAACGGGCTGGAGTTTTCCACCTGAATTCAGTCAGGAGACCGGGGAGGTACTCATGACCTCCGACGAGGAAGACATACAGGCCAGTCTCCGGATTCTTTTAGGTACGGTGGCGGGCGAACGGTTTATGAATCCCAAATACGGCCTCGATATGCACGAGATGCTTTTCGAGCCTATGGGAACAACTGCAAAAACCGTATTGAACGATCGGATAAAAATGGCCATCCTGATTTACGAACCCCGAATTATTCCATTGACCATTCAGGTGGATACTTCAGCTGAGCTTGAGGGAACAATCAGCATTATCCTTGAATATGAGGTACGTTCAACCAATTCGCGCTATAACCTGGTGTATCCGTTTTACGCTTTTGACAGCAACGAACTTCGCAAAACCGTCGATTTTAACAACAGATAGCAACTCTCCGCATGGCAGAAAAAGATATAATCCAAAACCTGATATTTCAGCCCGGACAATCGCAAAATGAGCGGATGCCCGAGGAGTTGGGAATTCACTTTGCTGATGTTGATGAGCGAACCGATGAGGAACTGTTGCTCTTCACAAAAAACTTTGCCGAATTTGTAAATTTTTACAAGGATGATCCTGAAGTTATAAGCGGTAATTGGGTAAAATTTTTCCCCAAGGATCTTGCTGCGATTAAGGAATTGCTTAATAATCAAAATGGGACTGTACCTCCTCATTTGGCAGCTTATTTGAGTTTTTTGAAACTCTACATAGAAGCTCCACAGAAAACGATCAATCGTTTCACGGGTCGCCACCTTGATTTCTATTTCAGGGATGTCCTTCGTTTTACTCCTAAGCTGGCAATTGCCGACAAAGCCCATGTACTGATCGAATTGAAGAAAAATACACTGCCAATCAGTATCACACCTGCCGATCTTATCACTGCCGGTAAAGACAAAACTGGTGTGGAGTTAATCTATGCCCCTACCGGAGAAACTGTCATCAATTCTTCAAAAATTGAATCTTTACGTTCCATATATTACGACAGAACAGGACGGGGAACCATCAGATATGCCCCTGAAGCCAATTCGGCTGATGGTATGGGTGGAAAACTGGAAGGAGATGAGCAAAAATGGGAAGCTTTTGGAAAGCAAAACCTTCCACCTATCGAAATAGGATTTTCTATTGCTTCTCCTGTTTTGCGGCTAAAAGAGGGGGAGCGGAAGGTAATCGTTACATTAACTTTAGAGGGTATAACTTCGCCTGCGATCAACGATTCCAACCTGAAAAATGCCTTTGAAGTTTTTGTAACCGGAGAAAAAAACTGGCTTGGCCCTTATGAAATTTCACCTACCTTAAGCAAAGAGATACTAAGCTTTAGTTTTACAATTCCTGCTACCGAAAAGGGGGTTATTGATTACAACAATTTGCTGCATGGTTACAATTACACCACAAATTCACCTGTTTTACAGGTATTGTTAAAGACAAACAATCCGAATGCAAATTTAGGATATACTGATTTTGAAGGTATTAAGATCAAAAAAGCACAAGTTTCGGTCGATGTGACCGGCATCAGTTCAGTTACAATTGAAAACGACAACGGGGTATTGGATCCCAAAAAGCCTTTTGCACCTTTTGGGCAATTGCCCAATGTTGGTTCCTGCTTTCTGGTTGGATACAACGAGGCACTTGAAAAGAAACTTTCAGAATTGACAATGAATGTAAGCTGGAAAAATCCACCTTCCAATTTCGCCACCCATTATAGCGGGTATGGACCTGCGATCACCAACGATTCATTCAGCTCTGCTGTTGCATTTTCGTTCGGGAATCACCATTCCTATTCTGAACACAGTGTTCCGTTGTTTAATAACCCCAATGCAGCTACGACCCGGATATTCAAGTTTACACCCGGTCACGTGCCAGCCGTAGTGATAAAATCCGAGGCAGAAAAAGCCACAAGCCTTAAGCAGGCAAAAACAAACTGGTCGAAGCGATTGCTTCATCAACACAAAGTTCATCGGCCGGTCCTTATGATGGATCCATTCGTTCCTGCCTCACAAAAAAGCTTTATCAGCTTTACATTGAACAGTAGTTTTTATCAACCAGAATACACAAAGAAATCGGTCGAAAATATTGTCAATTTCGCAAAAAAAACCGATGACAAACCTCCATATGTAGCATTGAATGAGCCATATGTTCCTGTAATTCAAGGTATATCCCTTTCGTATAAAGCCTTTTCTGATGAGGTGTCCATTTTTACCAATTCGCTGGATGATTTCGCCAATAATGAAATACAGTTTTTCCATGTTGCCTATTTTGGTCAGATTCAGGAGCATAGCTATCAACGGAATTTATTCGATTTTTTGGCCGACAAATCGGTTTCATTGCTTCCCGAATACAAGAATGAAGGCGAGTTGCTGATCGGATTGAGCAATCTGAAAGCTGGTGACAGTGTAAGTATTTTATTTCAGGTAGCAGAAGGGAGCGAAGATCCTGATCTTGAACAGGTTGATATAGACTGGTCGGTATTGTGTGACAATTATTGGAAATCGCTCTCTTTAAGTGAAGTGGTGCTCGATACGACCAACCGGTTGCTCCAAAGTGGGGTCATTCAATTTGTCATTCCCCGTGAAGCAACTACCGACAATACCCTGATGCCATCCAACCGGATTTGGATTAAGGCTGGTATCCAGCGAAACATCCATGCTGTGTGTCAGTTTGTTTCTGTAAATGCAAATGCATTGGAAGTGAAGTTTATTGACTCGGGCAATGATCCGGATCACCTCGCGTCACCACTTGAAAAAAATAAAATAGCTAAGCTCAAAAACGGCAACACCGCTGTTAAAACTGTGACTCAACCCTATTCCTCTTTCGGAGGACAACAAACTGAATCGGACGAAAGCTTATATACCCGGGGTTCTGAAAGATTGCGTCACAAGAACAGGTGTATCACGGTCTGGGATTATGAGCGGATAATCCTTCAGGAATTCCACAATGTACATAAAGTCAAGTGTATACCACATGCTAAATTTATCCCTTCAACCAATAAATATTGTTGGTTGGCTCCCGGAAACGTTGTGGTCGTGGTCATTCCTGACCTTAAAAACCGGAATGCAGTTGACCTGCTTGCCCCAAAAGTGGATAGCAATACAATCAGCAGGATTACCACCCTTGTAAACGAACATTCGGGAATGCAGGTGAACGTCAAGGTTAAAAACCCAAATTACCAGAAAGTAATGGTCGAATTCAGGGTCAAATTCCGCACAGGATTTGAATTCAACTTTTATAGCCAGAAGTTGAACGTTCAACTGAAACAGTTTCTTTCCCCCTGGGCTTACACAGCTACCCGCGATATCTCTTTTGGTGGCAAAATCTACAAATCAGTCATGCTTGATTTCGTGGAAGATATTGAATATGTGGATTATGTGGAAGATTTTTTCATGTATTCCATATCGGAATTAACTGGAAGGTCTGGCGACCAGAACGAAATACAACCGGAAACGCCCGATACAATTCTCGTTTCCAATAACAATCACATTATTCACGAAGTATAAACAAAAACCGGGCTATGCTTTCCGAAATGATCATACCGAAAAAAAGAACCCGAGAGTTGGAACTCGACCAAAAACAGCTCTATGCGATTGGCTTGAGTCATGCACAGAAGCTTTCGAACCGGATTTGGACTGATTACAATGTACACGACCCTGGCATAACGATCATTGAATTAATTAGTTATGCCTTAACTGATCTTGGTTATCGCGCATCCTATCCTGTAAAGGACCTATTGTCCAGCGAAACCGACAACAAGGCCAATATGGCAAAACAGTTTTTTACTGCCAGACAGATATTTCCCAATCGTCCGCTTACACAGCTGGATTACAGAAAGATCCTGATCGACCTTAACGGGATCAAGAATGCATGGATCGCCCAACATCAGAAAACGTTGTACGCGGATACTGTTTTGGGGGAAATATTACAGAAAAATCCTGGACTTGATGGCATTGAGGAAATAAATGTAGCGGGTTTATACGATGTTACCATTGAATATGAAGAGGATATAACCACCATCGAGCAAAAGAAAATCCTTCATGAAAAAGTACTTGAAAGGTTACAGGCCAATCGGAATCTTTGTGAAGACTTTGTAGATTATCGTGAAGTAAAAAATCAAAACTTTAACCTGTGCGCGGATATTGAATTGGATCCATCTGCCAATGTATCAGCAATAAAGGCAGAAATCTTCTTTCAGGTTCAAAACTACCTTTGTCCTTCGATCCATTTCTATTCACTATCTGAAATGCTGGGGAGAAAAAAGAAGGATGGATCATTTTATTCGGCTGATGAAATCTTTGATGGCCCGGCTCTCCAAAGTGGCTTTATTGAAGAGGATGAATTGTTGAATGCAGAACTAAGGACCTCGATCCGCCTTTCGGATATTATCAGCCTGATCATGGATATAAAGGGAGTTCAGGCTGTCAGGGAAATACTGATCATGCCGGTAAACGAATACCCGGATCTTATGGCTGTCCCTCTCGAAAACAAATGGGTGGTTGCTGTTGCATCCGGGAAGAAACCGATGTTGAACATTGATTTCTTGAACGACAGTTACTTTAATCTGAGATTTTTCAAGAGGAACATGGAGGTTTTTGGCAATGCCGAAAAGGTACGTGCTTTTTTATCAGATTTGAATGCCAGATCGCTTTCGGGACCAGTTACTGATGAGTTGAACGATCTGGAAATACCACTTGGAAAATTCAGGAACCCCGGCAATTACTATTCATTCCAAAACGATTTTCCTGCTGTTTACGGGTTAAGCGATATCGGTGTGGAGAGTTCCTCAACTTCAAAACGAAGAGCTTTGGCCTACCAATTAAAAGGTTATCTGCTGTTCTATGATCAGATTATGGCCGACTATTTTTCGCAGTTGACCCAGATAAAGGAACTGTTCTCTACAGATCCTGCTGTTCAAAGGACTTACTATTACCAGGTTGTAAAATCATTCAAGGAGTATGAGAGGATCTACAAACCTTCAGGTGATGATATTGGGGCAATGCTTGGGGAGAAAACAGAAAATCAATTGCTCCATGGTGAAAGGAGGAACCGATTTCTCGATCATCTGATTGCCCGTTTTGCAGAACGTTTCAACGATTTTGCAAATATTGTCCATTCGGCTTTTGGGGCGGGTGCCGAAAGTATTGCCGGGTATAAGTGCGATTTTCTGGCCAACTACCCCATCATTTCAAGTGAACGTTCGCTAGCCTACAATTACTGTCTGAATGAAGTCACCGATTTATGGGACAGCAACAATGTTTCGGGACTTGAGCGACGACTTGCAAAATTGCTTGGAATGCCAAATCATCAGCGAAGAAATCTAAGTGATTATAATTTTGCGATTTACGCCCAGGTTGACAAAACACCTGGAAATGAATTCAGGTTTAGGATACGCCACAATATTACGAATAAAATTATTTTAAGCAGCAGTACCAACTACCTGAACGAAGGGAAGGCACTGGATGAAATGAGAAAAGCCCTTAACCTTGGAATGCAGGAAGCAGGATATCAACGGAAGAAAACAACAGACAACAGGTTTTATTTCAACATCATTGATGCATCCAACGAAGTAATTGCCAGGCGGATTGAATACTTCGCTTCCGAGGAATTAATGAACAAGGCTATTGACGAACTGGTAAACTATTTAAGGGTAAGGTTTAGCGATGAAGGGATGTTCTTAATTGAAAACCTCTTGCTTCTCCCTGAAGAAACGGATGATCCCTTTCTTCCCATCTGTACCGCTGCAACGCAAACCACGTGTGCCGATAGCGATCCCTATTCCTATAGGCTCCATATTATTCTGCCTGCAGAAAATGGACGTTTTACCAATATGCAATTCCGACGTTTTGCAGAAGAGGTGATCAGGGAGGAAACACCGGCACATATTCTACCCAAGATATGCTGGATCAGCAAGGTGGACATGGCCATGCTTGAATATGCTTACCGCGACTGGATTTACCTGAAAAGCGGGAAAGAGCGATCTGACAGGCAAATCAAGTTAAAAAGCTTTATCAAAGCCCTCTTTGCTGTCAAGAATTGTTATCCTTCGCAGCCATTGGTAGAATGTGATAAAAGTGAAAACAAGTTCATCCTTGGACAAACATCAATCGGTTCGATTTAAAAATTAAAATCTTTAGTATAACTCGCTAATATACAATATTATGACACAGACACTAAAATCCCTTGACGAGATTTCGACCGGATATAGCATTTTTGAAAAAGATCAGGTGCTTACCGCTTCGCAGCTCAATAGTGTAGCCAGCTACTTTGAAGATCAGACACGGCTCTCGCGTACCCAATTGCTTGGGGTCGGTTTGGTTTGTGGATTGCAGGTAACGGCACAGGAAAAACAAGTGCTGTTGACCAAAGGAATGGGAGTTACTACCGATGGCGATCTGCTGTATTTTGGCAGCGACATGGCTTATGATAGTTACAAGGTTTATGATGAAAAAAATCCGGTGTACCCTCAGTTTTACATTAAGGACAAAATGATTCCTTTATATGAATTAATACCCGTTGGAGTAAATGACAAGCGGGCATTTCCGTTAAACCAGTTAATTGAAAACACCGGGTGGAAAATGGAATCGATGGTTGCGTTGCTCTATATGGAAAGTTTTGTCTTTGACCCTGATCTTTGTGCAGGTACCGATTGCAATAATGTTGGACAAAAAATGACCAACAACACCCGGGTTCTACTGCTTGGCCGTGAATATTTAGGTATGCTCAAACCTAATATCCCTACTCCAAAAGTCGCCTATGCTGCTCTTGAGGAACTGGTTGCTGATCGACCGAAGATCAATGACACCATAAAAACCCATGCCCAACTTGTTCTGGAATATAGAAGTACCTGTAACACAATTTACAAATGTCTGGTTAACCAGCTTACAAATATTTATCCGAACTGTTCCTTTTTCCTTTCCGGTTTAATAACGGGAGACCCGTTCAAGTCATGGCAATCAACCCTAGATAATTGGAATACCTACTACACAAAAAATGAAACAGGCATCCAGTATTATTATGATTTTCTTCGTGACATCACTGATACTTACAATGAGTTTCATGAATTGCTTTTCAACGATACAAGTTGGTGCAGTCCTGATAAAGATGCTTTCCCCAAGCATCTCATTTTGGGCAGTTTAACTGGTGACCCTGAAAACGACGCTGACCGGACTGGACTCTATCCTTCACATTTGGTCAGTCATACCATTGAACAAAAGGAACACGCAAAATTTCTGGTGCAAAAACTGAATACGTTGATCGCAACTTTTCAGGCTCCGGTCCTGAATGATCAGTTTGTCATTCGCATTACACCAAGCAGTTCGGAAGAATCGAGTCTTGAAGTGAGGGCAATTCCCTATTTCTATCAGATAGACAAGAAATTGCCAATGATCAATGAAAGCTGGAATTTCAAACTCCACCAAAAACGGAAAGATGCTTCTATTTATTCTTACAATGCCGTAAATTATGGAGCAAAAGGTGCTGCAGCCGATCCGACACAATACCAGATTGGCAGATTCGATTTCTTCCGGGTTGAAGGTCATCTTGGATTGGATATCGCGAGAGTGCATGCCTACCTTGAAAATGAAATAAGTACAAAGAACCTACCGATTAATCTGCGTTCGGTAATGCTGGGCGAGGACAAACGGAAAATTGTGATCAAGCCGGGATTTGTGTTTACCGACCTTCACAAATTGCACAACATGATGCGGCAGGACGTCCTTAACCAATTGGAAGAAGTCAAGAAATTCAGTGGCGGATTAAAAACGAGGGTCCACACCAATATCGACCTGTTGGATACTGTGGATAAAGGGACATTCGAAGAGGTTGCAAACAGCCGAGACTCTGAATTGATGACCTCAATTAACCTAGCAAGCGCCAAATTGAGCGGCTCATACCAGCAATACACGGCACAAAACACTGAGAGTGATTCCTGGAGAAAGCACTTGACAACAACCATGGAACAATCGGGTAAATTTAAGGGACAACTGACCCTTGCGTCAAAAACGGAATTCAACACGCCATTTGATACACTCATCAGCAACCGACATATCGACATGCTCAATCACCTTGATATTTTGATCAAGGGCGAAACCGAAAAGAAGCAAAACAAGTTGCTTTTCAACAATTACATCGCTGAACATCCGGGTCTTGAACATGCAGCCGGCGTGATGCGTGGTGGAACTTTTGTCCTTGTTTATGATGAAAACAGTAAAATAATCGCCGATTTTATGCTGCCTTACCAGGAAACAGATGCCGAAAAGAACGACTTGCTCGAACCTGAAGTCGTTATCAATCCATTCCGCAACGATTTTATTATAGGTCAGGGACTTAATATTATACCTCCAATTGATATCAAAATAAAGAACCATATTGACGATTTCAAGTTAAAGGATTTGGACGGTCTTATCAATGTTAAGACGGATGGAATCCGCACCGCCCTTGACGGTACATGGAATGCAAAATTCAATGCCCAGCAGAGTGACTACTTCAATACTATTAAACAATCATTTGGCACCATGAGCGATGCACTGGTCAAGAAGGCAACGACGACTACACCAACAGGTTCGTTATCTGAGATTAAAGACGCAGGGTTAAATAAGACAGCAGCTGGTTTAAAGTCAAGACGGGATTTAATTGAAATATATACAGCTCAGGCAAACGAAGCGACTGATAATGCCGAGAAAAGTCGATATAACGATATGGCCGCCAAATTACAGGAAGATCTTTCAGATTCGATTGGCAAGGCAACCGAACAAATTGCCAACAGTGGTGCAGAAGTTGTTGTGGGGAGTGATGCATTTAATTTCATGATGGAGGTCAACTCCAGCCTTGGAGCCATTAAAGAAACGGCTGTTCTTAGCAAAACAAGGAAATCTATTGGAGCTTTGGCAGAGAAAACGACGAATTCATCTGTTAAATTTATCATTGATGCGATTTCTAAGGTATAAAATCCTATTTATGCTTATTTGAAAAATGGTAACTACCACGCACCGTATTCGCAAACAGCAGTGGCTGGTCTCGGTGGCCACTGCCAACGATGCCTTTTCCATTCGTAAGCAGATTCGTGAACGCCTGGGAGATACCCTGGAACCTGTTTTCAACCGCACATTCGATGAATTGTCTGATAAAGATCAGATTATCAGAATACCGAGACTTGAACTTAAATTGAAGGTAAACAATGATGCTGAATTATGGGAAAACCTTCCGCAAGCTTTGTATGAACAATTGACAATTCAGCTCCAAAATGTTGTGAATAAAGGTCTTGATTCCCAGATAGCGGAATTTCTTACTGTAAATTCCATTGTATCAGATCAGCTTCACAGGTTTGAGATCCTGATCCATTATTTAAACCATGGCGACCTTCCATGGCAGGCTTCCCAATTGTCGGTAAATGAATCATTGGAGGAATTGAAGGTCACTATTCATGATCAAATGGATCAATTAATTGAATATCTTACCAATAACAAACCGGGTGAAGCGGTGTTTTTCAGGCTTTTTCATTTGTTTTCACCAGACAGGCTTTTAGAATTTATCGAACGACTTTTGATAATTGGCACATTTTCAAAACATTACGATCTGAAAAACTTTTTTAGGGGATTATTTGAATCTGATGGATCCACTATAGGTCAACATTCGCGGCTTTCAATCGCCGCCACCCTCGTTTCAATGTCATTACATATCGGAGGCCGCCCTACGGTTACCGGATTGATATCTGAAGCATTAGGTGTTCTTCCAGAAGATAAAGTAATTGATTTACAAAAGTTTATTGCAACTCTTCCGGAATACTCCAAATTATTCCCCGTGGAAGTGCCTGCACCCTTTAATAACTTTGTTCTGGAAGGGGATAAAAAACGCCCTTCGGATTGGGAGGAAAATAGTGAAGTTCAATCCACAGCTCAGGTTAAGGTTAATCAGGAGACTAATTTATCAAAAGAAAATTTTGAGCTTGTGTCTTCTGGGCAGGTACAACCCGAGCAGGGATTCTATAATGCTGCTCCTTCTGATCATATACCCAATAAGGGCGTACCTTCTGAACATGTACCTTCTGAACATGTGACTTCCAAGCAGGAACTTTCTGATCGGGAATTTTCTAAAGAATCGCCTTCCGAACAAGTGTTTTCCAGACAGATCCATCAGCCTATTAACAACCCGGAAAGGAATATAAATGATTTATCTGCCAATTCTTTGCAAGGAATTGAATTTTCAAATGCGGACATTTCAAGCCTTCTTCTTGCGACCAGTTTGGACTCACGAAGATCTGGAAACAAACTTCAGCAAACCACAAAGATTTGGGTAAAATATGCGGGCCTTGTCATTTTTCATCCATTTTTACAAAGACTATTCGTAAAAACTGGCATCCTGACTGAAGGTGAGAAAAATATCCCATTTCACAATTTGTCGAAAGCTGCAGCTTTGCTCCACTTTATGGCTACAGGTAATGATGAAATATACGAATTTGAGCTGGGTTTTATCAAAGTGTTAATCGGCTTAGACCCTGAAGAATCGTTATTGGTATCTGACGGATTGATCACTTCCCTTGATAAAGAAGAGTCCATATCCTTGGTACAGTCGGTAATCGGCCACTGGTCGGTACTAAAGAATACATCTGTTGATGGATTACGGCAGACATTTATTCAGCGGAATGCCCTTTTAAACAGGTCAGAAATGGGTTGGAAACTACTGGTTGAACCTTCCGCATTTGACCTTTTGTTGAATCAATTGCCATGGAGTTTTAATATTATCAAACTCCCATGGATGAATAAACCAATCTATACCGAATGGCAAATATTTTAACAGATAACGCCCATGATCTTGAACTTGAACTGGAATGGTTCTCGGAGGTAATGAATAGTCGTTTAACTTACTATTTTGGAAAGAATGGTGTTGCAGATGAGCAGGTTCAGGTTCCCCCACCCGATTTGTCGGAAAGTAGCTCCTATTATGGCAAATTCGTCAAAGACAATCAGTTGAGCTATTCGGAACGGATTATTTTGCTTTTGTCGCTGATTCCCCATCTCAGGCCACAATTGCTGGACGTTTTGTGGGTCCAGAATGAATCAACCGGACGCGGATTTACAGAATTTGGGGGATTGAAAGGGGTTAATCATTCGGGGTTTATCCCGACAGGGGAAACGGCTGTTTTTATCATAGCAGGCGATCAGCTTTTGCCCCGTTTTGAAATCAGCCGCATTTTTGAAGGAGATCACCTCTTCGCGAAACAGGGTATCCTGGCACTCTCAACCGTAGCATCCACAGAGCCAATGTTGAGCGGTGCCCTGACCATTTCGAGGGAATACCTGAATTGGTTTATCACCGGAGTTGAAAGGAAACCCAATTTTAATGGTGATTTTCCAGCACGTTTGATCGAAACGGAACTTACGTGGGATCACCTGATCCTTCCTTCCAAAACGATGGATCAGCTGGAAGAAATTAAACATTGGATCCTTCATGGAAACGTCTTACTCAAAGATTGGGGAATGGACCAGAAGCTAAAGCCAGGTCATACAAGTTTATTTTATGGCTCACCGGGAACCGGGAAAACCTTTTCAGCCTGTCTCCTTGGTAAACACTGTGAATGTGATGTTTACAAAATAGACCTGAGTATGATTGTTTCGAAATACATTGGTGAGACCGAGAAAAATCTTTCCCGGATTTTCGATATGGCGGATAACAAAAATTGGATCCTCTTTTTTGATGAGGCCGATGCTCTGTTTGGGAAACGCACCAATGTGGAAGATTCACATGACCGGTATGCCAATCAGGAAATCAGTTATTTGCTGCAGCGGATTGAGGATTTCAACGGAGTCGTGATCCTGGCTTCCAACTTTAAAAATAACATCGATGCTGCTTTTTTGAGGAGATTTCAGTCTGTGATCCATTTCCCGATGCCCAAACCTGCTGAGCGTTTGAGTATCTGGAAGAATGCATTTTCGCCAAAGTCGGTTTTGGAGAAACGGATCGATCTGGAGAAAATCGCCGAAAAGCACGAAATTTCAGGGGGCACGATCATGAATGTAGTTCGCTATGTTTCTCTTAAAGCCCTCAGCCGCAACGACAATAAAATAATGCTCGATGATCTTGAAGAGGCCATCAGAAGGGAATTCCTAAAGGAGGGAAGGACGGTTTAACTAATCAGGATCATTTTAAGTTGTTTCGGTTAGCCGAAAAAAGCTGATTTTAAAAATTGAATTTAAATATTATTACGGAGATGCCGAAAACCGAACAGAGTAGGCGAAATTTTAATAACAGAATAACTATGATTACACTTTCTTCCTGGGCAGATTTGTCCATTGATCTGTCTGCAAATTTAGGCGATCCCGTTTGGGCAGGTGCCGGTAAAATGCCCATTCCCGGCGGATTTGTCTATACCAAAAATGATGCACTCTATCTTTATGCTGCAATAGATATGGTTAACGATACCGGAAATGATAGTGGTGTCGGCGACTTTTTCTGGTTCACCTTCGATTGCAACCGCGATGGGAACATTACGCCAAATGTCGATGTAAATTACGCCCAATGGCCCTCTTCCCCTGATAAGATAGGAAGACAGTTCTACTTAGCTCCAAGTAACTGGACCGGACTTTATACGGACCAAACCCTTTTTAAAACAGCTTTTGAAGCTTCTCCCGACGGAGCGATACCTCATCGTATATGGAAGTTCCGGTTTAAATTAACCGATCTGAATGTGTCACTTGCGGCAGGTTTATTACCCCCGTTTACCCGATTCGGGTTAAAAGTGCATTCAACCAACCCCCCTCAGGACCTGGATAGTCCAGCTAGTTTCTGGACAAATTTTGCATCGCTTCACACACTTTATTTCTCAAGACGGCCTGTAATTAGTCCTGCTTTAATGGGTCCTGTAATTGGTTGTGTCGGATTAATCCCAACTACCAAAATCAATAGCATAAGCGGAAAAGCAACAACTGATGTGGGCTATATGGTTCAGGTTCAGAACGCCGCATTTGGTGGGCTATTAAATATTATCGGTAACCAACCCAATTTATATAGTCTGATAACAACGGGTGGTGCAAGGTACATTAAAGTAAAACATGCCACTGGAATTGGAGGTGCCTTTACCGACTTCATCACTGCCTGGACAAATTATAAATGGAACCCGGCAATCGGTGACTATGTTTTGCAATCATTTGGTGCAGATGCAACTAACTTCTATCCGTTGCAGGATGTTGCTTTTGATTATTCAATTCACGATCTGCTTTTCCAGTTTGACTCTGGGCAATTGACACAAGGAATCCACCAGTTCAAGGTTGAGTTCTATAATGCTGCCAAAGCACCAATTGCTACGCCAATACAGGTCCTTACTTTAAACATTGACAATACAGTTCCAATTGTAAAAATAAACTCAATTATGCACGGTACTGCGGCTGTTAATGCCTGCGACATTGTGAAGATGACCGGACCTGCCGATGGATTAGTTGTTAATTTTGATGCAAATGATCCTGAAAACAATGTTTACAGCTACTCAGTTTATGCAGTCTGGGGTTCAGCAGAATCTGCAACACTTGCTACTGACACTTATACACTTGCAAAAGGTGATTGGGCCGGAGTAATTGGCCAGAATACACCATTATGGGTACCGGTCAGAACCTGTGCGCATTCGATCAATGTTGTTGCCTATTCAAGAACTACAAATGGGTATGGGTATATCAGGTATAATTCGGTGAGCAGGTACATTACAATTATGAAGTAATAAAGGGGAAGGGTATCACATCGTTTGTAAAAAATCCAATACAGACGATGTAATTACCAATACTTTGATTTTGGGACCTCTGCGACTTTGTGTGCTATTCCTCGTGATATCACGCAAAGTCCGCCTGGGTCTCAATCAATTAAAACAAATTGAAGCGAAATGCTTTGTTATTTTCTTAAACTGATTGATAATTAAAATGGAAGTTGCAGTACATAAGACAGTTATCCGACAGGTACCAGTTCAGACAGCTGCTGCACACAAGGTTGTTGGCAGTCGTGATGGGAACTTACATCGGTCAATTCAGAGTGAGAAAGTACTGCATACCAATGAAACGCTGAAATCGCCTTATCTTACCCGATTTGCCGAAACTGGTATTTTTGACAACAAAAACCGGAAAAGGGAAATCATCGGAAACAATCACTCTGCAATTGTTCTTCCCATCAGCAGTCCGGTTCAGCAAAAAACAGATCCACAAGAGGCAAATCTTACAAAACCTAAAGCTGATATTACCTTGCTGGAGAAGAGTTCAGGTAAGCGATCAGCCAAAGAAATACCGGCTGGCAGTAATCCTTCAAATTTAAAAGCAAAGAAAACCGGAAAGCCAAAGGTTGCCGCCTCCATTAAAAAACCTGCAAAAAAATCGGACAAATCTGAAACCCGACCTGCCAGTATTGCCGGAAAAGTCATTAAGGTATTGTCCAAAAGTAAAGTAGCGAAATACCTTATTGCCAAAGGGTCGCCCATTCTTCAAAAGGGATTTGGAGCCCTTCAGAAACTGAAACAAAATGAACAAAACCATGATGACGCTGCTGAAAAATTAATACAATCCGAAAAATCGGTTGTTATTCCGCCAAGTGAGGGTCAATCCTTAAGCAATGCAGGGCAGGTAGATCAGGTAGGCAGCCTTCCTGCTCCCGTACCCGATGAGAATAAAGCAAGGCAACAGCTTCAACAATCGCTGGCTCCGAATATCCCGCAAACGATCGAAGATGTAGATAATTTTAAGCAGGACAAAAAAGCCCAGGGGATAAGTGCCGCAGTGATGTCTGTTGTGCAAGGTAATAAAAATGCTGTCGTTACCACTTTTTCAGAGATGGGAAATACTCCCTCTCCAACGCCTCCGGAACAAACATCGGAGGAACTCCCGGCTGAAGAGATCGTACCTGTCACACCCGCATTGAATCTTGGTCAGGATGCCATAGCACCACTTCAGCAGGAACATACCGATGTTAGTAATTACGCTAAAGAAGTAGATAGTAAAATCAAGGAGGAAGGGATTACCCAGGAACAACTGGATATGGTCGATAGTGGCGACCTGGCAGAGGCAAACAAGGAAAAGAAAGGATTGGAGAAAGCTGCAAAATCAGAACCATCTGTAATTCAGAACTTTGCACTTCAGGAAACTGGCAAAGTAGAAGCTGAGTTAAAGCAAGAGGAGAATAAAGGTCGTGATGAACTCAAAAACAAACGGAAATTAGATCTTGGAAACACTGCCCAAAAGCAGAAGGGTGCAAAAAGTGCCCTTGAGAAAAAGCGGGATGAGGTAGCGAACAAGATCAATGCCATTTTTAAAAATGCTCAGGATAAGGTAGTTAAAAGATTGGACGATCTGGATTCGCAGTCGATGAAACGTTTTGATGAAGGGAATTCCAGGGCTTCTGTTGAATTTGAAAACAATGTAAACAGTGACCTTGATGTATTTAAGGCTGTCAGATACAAAGGAATACGTGGAAAATTGAGAAAGGCCAAAGATTGGTTGTTGGGAATGGAAGATTTACCAGAGGTGAAGGCGATTTTCGACAGGAGCCGCATGATCTTTGTGAATACAATCAACAAGCTGGTGGAGATTATCTCGGACGACAATAAAAAAGCGATCAAGGAATGTAAGGATCAGTTGGCCAATGCAAAAAAGCAAATTAGCGAGTTTGTTGCGAAGCTTGGTCCTGAATTGAGGGATATTGGTCTTAAGGTAGCCGGCGAGATGAACACGAAGTTGGCCGAACTGGATAATTTTGTCAGCAAAAAGGAACAGGAATTACAGCAAAAGCTTGAGGATAAGCAGAAAGCGGCCATAAAAGCCATCGATGACAAGATCGAAAAGATGAAGGAGGCCATGTCGGGGGCATTGTCCAAAATTGGCAAATTGTTGTTGATGGCTGCCAAAAAATTCTTTACCTGGGCATTACAGAAATTTGGATATGCCCTATCTGAAATTGAAGGATTTATCAACAAAGGTGTTTCGGTGCTTAAATCCATTTTCACAAAACCGTTGCAGTTTGTAAAAAATCTTGTTTTTGCTGCAACCTCAGGTTTTAAGAATTTTGGGAAGAACTTTCTTACCCATCTGAAAGATGCAATCTTCAACTGGTTGACCGGAGCTTTGGGTGGTATAAAACTCCCGGAAACCTGGGACATTAAGGGGGTAGCGAGTGTTGCCCTGCAGGTTATAGGTATTTCTTATGAAAATATACGAACTCATCTGGTAAAATACCTTCCCGAACCCGTGATTGCCTCTCTTGAAAAGGGCTTTGATCTTGTTAAAACGTTGATTGCAGTAGGACCAATGACTGCATGGGATCAAATAAAAGAGATGGGTACCGAAATGAGGGATGCCTTTGTCGAAGCGGCAACAGAATGGGTTCATAACACCATTGTGATGAAAGCCATTGAAACCATTGGTAGCCTGTTGGTGCCAGGGGCAGGAATTATCCGGGCCATTGTTGGGATCTACGATTCGGTGATGTTCTTTGTCCAGAAAGCCAAAGATATCGCGCGGATGGTGGGGAATTTCCTAAGCTCGGTGGGAGAAATTGCAGCTGGCAATATTGGGGCCGCGGCGAGTGCCCTGGAAAATGGGTTGGCAACAGCCCTATCCCTGGTCATTGATTTTCTTGCCAGATTTCTTCATCTGAGCGGTATTTCCGAAAAAATCAAAAAGGCAATCCAGAAAATTCGTGGGAAGGTTGATGCTGCGATGGATAAAGTGGCAAGATGGATTGCAGATAAAGGGAAAAAGCTGGTGGGTGCTGCAAAAGCGGGTGCCGCAAAAATCTTTGAATGGTGGAAGGTGCGTTCCAAATTTAAAGGTAGGGATGGAAAACAACATCAAATGTACTTCACTGGGAGCGGGGCTACAGCAACTCTTACAGTTGCAACCACTCCTATGGTACTTGAAAAATTTCTGGCTCAACTTACTAATGTGGATGATGATCAAAAGGCATCACAAAGAATTGTGCTTGAAAATAAGAAAATAATTGATGATCTCAAGGAAAAGAGTAAGGGAAGCTTTGACGAAAAAGATGGTGAAATAATAAAGAGGTCACTCAAAATAATTGCTGATGAATTACCTAAATTAGGTACTGCAAAGTTACCACCCTCGGTGATTAATTGGTCAAAAAAACCATTTGGAAAAAATGTAGTCGGTACCAGGATGGTTGCCAATCCACTAAGCATTCATCCGGGTAAACATGCAGGTAGTCAGCCTTATGAGGATTCAGATTTATGGAAAGCTGTAAATCGTAGGAGTGGTACTTATGTCAAGGGACATTTGCTGAACCACCATGTACATGGCCCCGGGAATAATGAAAACCTGATCCCGATTACATACAGCCTGAATACCACGATGGAATCGAGGGTGGAGGACAAAATTAAACATGCTGTTTTAAGTGAAAATAAGGTAATAAAATATGAGGTTACCATGACATTCGGCCAGCCTGTCAGGAAGCATTTGCCTGCTGAATCGGAACTCCCCAAATCGATTGAGTTTAGTGCCACAGAAATGAAAGAACAGGATGGAAAGTGGGTAGAGACAACGAATAAGCTTCCTGTTCCTCCATCGCTACCACATAACCTTCCGGCAGATGAGAGTGTAGGGATCGTCCATGAAGAGGTAAATCTGAGTGAAGCAAGCTCCTCCCAACTTGGCGAAATACCCGGGATCGGCCCGGTTCTGGCAACAAGGATTCTTGAAGTAAAAGAAAAGCTGGGCAGAAAATTCAGGATTTACAGTGATCTTGAAAATGTCAAAGGTATTGGTGATGAAAAATTAAAATACTTAAAGGAAGAGAAATGGATCAAACTATTTTGATTACAAAAAAATCATTTTCTGAACCTATTTGATATTTTTTAAACACTAAGGCAGAATGGAATAGGATAAAACACTTTTACGTGAAAAATCAACGTTACCAGCATTTAGAAAAATTCAAACCATCAACTCCTCCTCCAATCACTCTACAATATTCCTTTCCATGCGTGAAAAGATGAGACCAATTAGGGTGATGGGTTTTCCAATGTTGAGATAGGGCTTGGCATAGCCTTGTTCTTTGATCTGGTCAATGGCAATCTTGGCAGGTTGGTTCATTTTGAATTCGAAAATAGGATAAGGGTTTTTACGCCAGAATCAAATCAACCCCAGCTTTTGTAAATTCATCCTGAAATTGGAGGCTTAAATCCTCGTTTGTAGCAATATGTTGTATGTCTGATATATAGCAAATATTGGTCAATTCGGTTTTTCCAAATTTGCTTGAATCGGAAACGACATAAACATCCTTGGCTTTTTGAATAATATAGCTTGAGATTTCTGCCCTGAAGAGGTCGCGCAAAGTAAATCCACTGGTGGCCGTGTAACCGTCGATTCCGATAAAAGCCTTGTCGATGTTGATCTGGTCAATGCAGATTTTGGTAATTTTCCCTACAAGCGTTTCGCTGTCGTGCTGGTAAATCCCGCCCAGGATGATGATGTTGGCCTGTTTGCTTTTTCTGAACTGGCGGGCAATGTAAACATTTGTCGTAATGATGGTTACTTTCTTTATCTTTAATAGTTCGCGGGCAAGGAGTGCGTTTACAGAACCCGATTCAATCAGGATGGTCTCACCTTCGTTGACAAAGGAGGCCAATTTTCTGGCAATCCTGAGTTTCTTTTCGTAGTTCACGACCAACCTGTTTTCCAGGTCATCTGCATCCTTTAATACTGCCCCACCATGGACACGTTTCAACAAACCTTCGGCTTCCAGAAAATTCAGGTCCTGCCTGATGGTAACTGAGGATACCTTGAGTTCTTCTGAAAGATCGTTCACAGTGGCCTGGTCGTTCTTCCCGAGGATTTTCAGGATATTATTTTGCCTGTCGTTGAGCATCCTAATCCAAAGTTAAAGCTGCGGCACCGATAACACCGGCATCATCCCCAATATCTGAAATAACAATCTCGATGGGATCAAAAATCATATCCCTAGCGAATCCGTAAAAAGTTGATTTGATTTTATTTAAGTAAAAATCGCCCCAGTTGGTCAGCCCCCCTCCCAAAACAATCAGGGGTGGATTTAATGCCTGGAAGATATTGTAGATTCCCAGTCCCACATAATACCCGCTGTCGAGGATGATTTCCTTCGAAACCGGATCGTCCATATCAAGCCCCTTTTTCAGAAGTTGCCCGCTCATTTTCGCCATGTTAAAATTGTGCGGAAGATCGAGTTTGCTTTTTTTCCCCATCCTGATCTTTTGTTTAAAAAGATAGGGTAAAGCCATTCCGCAGGCACATGCCATCAGACACCCTTTGTTTCCGCAGGTGCAGGTCAACTCGCTGTTTGGATCGACTATGGTGTGGCCAAATTCTCCCGCAGTCCCTGTCGCACCTCTGTAAAGTTTGTTGTTGATGATGATTCCGGCACCAATACCAGTACTGATCGTCAAAAAGACCATATCGTTAAAACCCTTTCCGGCACCAAATTTAAATTCTCCGAAAGCCTGGGCGTTGGCATCATTGTCCAAAATCACCGGGATATTAAACGAGGATTGGACAGCGTCGCGCAACGGGTAATTTTTAAACCCTTTCAGATTCGAAGTGGTGATGATCACCCCATCGCGAAAACGGATGTGACCGGCACAACCTATTCCAATTCCCTGCAAATCAGACTCCTGTAGATCGTTCCTTTGACAGATCTCTTTGATATGCCCGGTCACAAGATTTACCAGCCCTTCCTCGGTCGCATCTGCATGTGCGCAGGTGAAAATTTTGTCAATGATTTTCCCGGTGGTATCAACCAGTGCTACGGAGCATTTTGTGCCACCAATATCGACTCCGCAAAGTATTTTGTCCATTTGCCTAAAAGTTTAATGAATGTTCAGTTCTCGCAATGATATCATCCTGTGTATCGGGCGACAAGGTAACAAAAAATGCAGAATAGCCAGCAACCCTTACAATCAAATCCCTGTATTTTTCGGGGTTAACCTTGGCAGCGAGCAAAGTTTCGCGTGAAACGATGTTGTATTGGACATGCCACCCTCTAAGGTCTTCAAAAAAGGTCCGTATCACCGAAATCAATTTTTGTTTGTCGGAATCTTTCTGAATGGTGGCCGGCGACAATTTTTGATTAAGTAGAACGCCACCCATTATTTTGCTGGTAGGCAACTTGGACACAGATTTGAAAACTGCTGTAGGACCCAGTAAATCCGTTCCTGATGAGGGCGAACTTCCCTCTGCTACCGGTGTAAAAGCTTTCCTGCCATCAGGAGTAGCGGGAACCACCGACCCGCTGGGCACATTGGCTGAAATGCTGGATGTTCCGGCGTAATATTTACATCCGATGGGGCCTCGGTTGTATCGCGTGGTGTGGTATTTCTCGAGCTCGTCGATAAATTCCATATAGGCATCTTTCAATAAAAGGTCCACATAATCGTCGTCATTCCCATATTTCGGGGCAAAGTTCAACAGGATCTGCCTTATCTTTTCACCTTTTACTCCTTCAAAATTGCTTTCAATGGCCTCCAAAAGCTGTTCTTTCGTGATCCTTTTTTCCTCGAAAACCAGCTTTTTTATGGCAACAAGCGAATTTCCCAGGTTGGCAATTCCTACTTGCAGTCCCGATATAAAGTCGTATTTCGATCCCCCTTCCTTAATGGTTTTGCCACGGCTGATGCAACTGTCAACAAAGGCAGAACATAGGATATCGGGGACATTTTCCTCAATAGCGGTATCCACGGCGGCATCAATTTCAACTGTCTTGCCAGTGTAATATTTGATCTGATGTTGCCACGCCTTGAAAAGCTCATCGTAAGAATTAAATTCAGTGAAATTCCCGATCCCCTTTTTGAAAACTTTACCAGACTGTTTATCAAGGCCATCGTATAATGAAGCCAGGAAAACCCGCATCAGGTTCAGGAAACTCATTCCGGTGCAGCGATATCCCCATTTCCCGGGAACGGCAATTTCAATGCAGCCAATTGCCGAATAGTTAAACGCATCGTCTTTTTCGACCCCGATTTTCAGGAGGCCCGGAATGACCACTTCGTCGTTGTTGAAGGAGGGCATGCCGAATCCCTTTTCAATGACTTTCATGCACTCCATCATAAACCGATTGTCGATGTTCTTGTGGAACCTTACGGAAAGATTGGGTTGGGTAAGCTTCATCTTTCCAACGGAATCAAGTATCAGATAACTCAAATCGTTGACTGCATCGTGACCCTCTGTGGTCTGTCCTCCGATGGTAACATTCTGGTATAGAGGACCACCAGCCGAAAACCGGGTGTGTGACCATGGTCGTATCTTATTGATTGACAATAATTTAATCCACATGTTTTCCAGTAGTTCAGATGCAAATTCTTCCGAGATTTTCGCAGTGATTTTATCCTGGTAATAGAAAGGAAACAGGTACTGGTCCATCCTTCCAAGCGAAACGGAATGGCCATTGCTTTCGATCTGAAGGACAAGTTGCACAAAATAAACAAGTTGCACAGCCTGGTAAAAATTTTGAGGGGACTGGGTTGCAATCAATTCACAATTGCTCGCAATCAACAGCAATTCATTTTCCCTTTCCTTGTTTGCTTCCTCTTTGCTTAGATAAATTGCTAAAGCCTTGTATCTGAGTATAAAGGCCTGAAAAGCCCTGATTGAAATCGTCAAAGCGGTATAGAAATGGTCCTTTCTGATCCCTTCCTGCTCGGTTCTGTTGACTTGCTGGTGATGCTCCTGAATTTCCTCCAGATAACCAGTCAGACCGATGGCCAATATTTTGTAGAAATCAACTGCGATATGGGCATCACCAGATGTCAGGTTACCCGTTGCTTTGATGATCGCCGAATCCTGAAGGTCGCGCAATTCCTGCGACATGATCGACCTGCCCTTGTCCCACAAAACTTTACCCTTCCACCATTTGGATATCTCGAGCAGCTCCCTTTTGTGTTCATCGGTGATAAAAAAAGCGTCGCCCGGACGTTTGTCCAGTTCATCCATTTCGGCAGGCAGCCAGTCAACGGCATACTCAGGAAATATGGGTGCTGCACGATTTTGAGAAGATTGATTGCCAACAATCAATTCACCTTCATCGATAAAAATAGTCATCTCCCTGAGGGTCTTATCCAAAGCCAATGCCCTTTTGATGATCACCGGTTTATCTTCGTTTTCACGATAAACCTGTGTATAGAACTTGGCCCTTTCTGTGCAGACCGATGGCTTTGTACTCAGGACCTTTTCGCGCAGGAACGAAATCCGATCAGATACTTTTGATGACTTTATTTCTGTGATCATATCAACCTCCAATTTTTGTATGGAATTTTTTTAATTGTGCATATTGTAGATAGGAGCCCAATTCAGCGTCCTGGACCTGTTTTTCGTTGCCAAAGCGATACTCTATGCCGAGCATTCTGTATTTTTCGGCACCGAAGGTATGGTAGGGGAGAAAATGGATTTCTTTGACATGGTTCAAGGTAGCGACAAATTCAATCATCTGTTTCATTTCACTTTCGGAATGGTTAAATCCTGGAATGATAGGAATTCTGACAATGATATGTGCCTCAGAATCATTTAGTTTTCTAAGATTGTCCATCACCAGTTCAGCGTCACCATTGGAAAAGGCCTTAAATTTTTCCTTGTCGGTGTGTTTAAGGTCAACCAGGAAGGTATCCACCAGTCCGATGCACCGTTCAATGTTTTCCCAGGCTACATGAAGGGATGTTTCGATGTTGACATTGATGCCCCTTATTTTGAGTTCCTGCAACAACAACACCAAATCCTCACCTTGTGAAAGGGGTTCGCCACCCGAAAGGGTTACGCCACCCTCCTCACGGTAAAAAAGGAGGTCTTTTTCGATTTCGGTCAGCAATTCCGAAACAGATTTCATTTCGCCCGAAACAGTCAGGGCCCTGGAAACACAGGTATTCCTAAGGTTTTCGGGATGTTTTAAAAGCTGGCGGTCAACCTGAATTCCATGGTTTCCTTTACGGGATATCGCTTTTTCTTCAGTTGAAATACAATCACCAAAATTCTTGCAATACTTATCATCAAATAGGACGCTGTACCCAAAGGATTGGCTTTCAGGATTGCTGCACCATTGACAACGCAAGGGGCAACCTTTGTAAAAGATGATTGTCCTGATCCCTTTGCCATCGTGTGTCGAAAACCGTTGAATATTGAAAACCATTTACTGATGATTTTATCCTGGGACAAAATTAAGAATAATGTTCATATGAAAGCAAAGTGACTTTCATATAAAATGTGATCAACTGTTGAATAACATGTTTTGATTGGTTGACCCCCTACGTTTGTTATTGTTTTTGACCTATTTTTGAACAAAATATGGAGTTAGCATGACAAATTGTGCAGGAATAAAACAATGAATTCAGGAGAGTATATGACGAAGGAAGTAACTAGAAACACAATAATGCCAGTTTTTATTGGGATCGTACTTTTTGCAATTGAGCTTTTGATTGCGTTGAAGCTCCAATCGATTAAAAGTGTGTTTATTTTCCCTGTTATCGATTGGATTGGTACCTATTACATTGTGAAATTCTATAGTAGATTTGATGTCATCGGTTGGTTTCAGATTGGAATTTGTGGTAGCAATATGCTTTGTATCACTTTGATGTTGTTGCTCTTACCCAGGACGCCTCTTGTTTTTATAGCCATGGTTGTATTGTTCATCAATTGGCTGGCGATAACTGGTGCATGTATAATGATGAAATTCTTCGCCCGCGAGGATAAGTACCTTGATTTCAATAGATTTTTTAGGTTCAACAGTTTCATTTTTGGATTGTTTTACCTGCCGTTGTTGTTTTATGCTTTGTTTTTTAAAGAAATTAACAATAGGGCAGCTACGGAAGGAATCAATTTGGTGCCCTTTTCTACAATAATGTCGAATATAACCGGGATAACCCATGTGCATTCGGGCGCGGCATTCATGAATATCCTGGCCAATATTTTTCTGTTTGTACCATTGGGGTTTTATAGTGAAGTTTTGTGGGGGAAAAGAAAGGTAAAAATCAGGATTGCAATTTTGGTACTCATTCCAATAATCGTTGAATTGGTTCAATTTGCATTTTCATTGGGGATATTTGATGTGGACGATATTATTCTCAATGCTTTTGGCGGTTTACTTGGTATACTGGTAATCAAGGTGTTGGAGAAATCATATTGTATCGTAAAGAAAGATGACACTGCAAGGCTGTTTTTGAACTAGCATTCTATTAATACGTAGTAACATCTCATTTATCAGTTATATAACAATATTGTTACTTTTCTGAACTTTCGATCGCAGACGAATTTTGTTTTTATTTCTATTTCACATTGTCAAAAATGAGAACGATTTTAATAGACAATACAAATACTGCTGAAAACTATGTTTCGATTGGGAGTAAGTGACCAAGAAGGTGTTATCCTTAATAACATTTAATCCTGGATTTTCTTTCATAAAGAAGGGCACTTGTTTTTTCAAAATAGTTGACCAATCTTGACATTCGTGAACGAATTTTATTTATTACATTTGGACATGATAAAGAATAGGAAAATATTACTGAGAATTAAGCAGTTGGTCAATACCGTAGATCCAACAGCTACCGTTATTCTTTTTGGTTCACAGGCAAGGGGACAAAGCAACAAAGAATCGGATATTGATATTCTTATTCTTGTTGATAACGATGACATTAATTATTCCGAAGAACAAAAGATAAAATACCCGTTGTATGATCTCGAATTTGAGACTGGTAAGGTAATCAGCCCGGTTATTTTTAGCCGTAACGATTGGGAAACCAGACATGTTATTACACCTTTCTATAGGCAAATAAAAAAAGATGGGGTACTCTTATGACAGCTAGTAAGGAAGATTTAATAGATTATAGGATAAACAAAAATTAATAATTAAAAAATGGCAAGCTTTTCCTACAACTCTTTTTCCCATGAAAGCAGGGCAAGTCAATACGGCATGTATTTGCAAAGCCAAAACTATGTGAATCAAATTGATGATGCTATTCGTGAAACAGGTAAAATGAATGCTGCTGTTATTGGAATTCAGACTCGCGAAATCCAAAATGCAATACAAGCTTCATCTGATGTGCAGCGAGAGGCAATTATTCAATCCAGCAATGCGATATGTTCGACACTTGAAAACGGATTTGCGGGTGTGAACATAAGATTGGAAAATATCAAAGATGGAATTGATTATATGTCCAATTTAGTAGGACATGGATTCTCATTATTGATTGAAGGACAAAAAATTACGAATCAATATTTAGGGCAAATCCAAAATCTATTGCGCATATCCGACAAGCAAAAGGAAAGAGTAGGTCACATTGAAGAAGGAATGAAATATCTGCTGAACGCCTTTAGAAGAGAACCGGATGATGGATTTTATACAGAAGCCTTAGACGAATTTAAAGCCGCACTTGCAATAGAGAAAAAGGATTTCTTGTCATTGTATCACGTTGGCTTTATTTATTTGAAGTCAACGAAACATCTTGATCCCACCAATGCAGAAGTTTATTTTAGAAATGCGGCCAAATATTATCTGGCAGAAGCCTTAGTTGGTGGAACGAATGTTTCAAATAGTCTGTTACAATCTCACCGGGGATTTTATATTGAAGCGGCAGAAGCATATCTACTTGCAGCAGAGGCGTGTTACCTTCAGGAAAAATTTTCGGAGGCAGTGGAACTTGCTGCCGAGGCATGGAAAACCTATCCCAACATGACAAAAGCAGGTTTTTTCCAAGCGAAATATTTTGCAGCGAATCAACAAGCAAATGAAGCCGTTGTACCTTTAGAGAAAGCAATCGGCATTGACCGTTTTTTATCATTGGAAGTGCCTCCTGATTTGGACTTAATTTCCAAGCCAGAAGTCCAAAATTTGATAGAGAAGCTAAGGGTTGAGGCTGTTCGAAAGGCCAAGGAGCAATATGAGTTATGTATTAATGTTATTATTTCCAGTAGTATGGCAAATTCGTATTTAGCAACCATTGATAAGCTGATCAAATTTGAAACTTTTTTGGAAGCTAAAAAAGCAACCGATCTACTTTTAGTTTCAAAGAAATGGATCATAAGAGTTGGCGCAAAAATTAATTCTCAAGGAAAATTCATTGAGAGAATCCCATTACAGGAATTTACTGGTTCGATTATAGATTTTGTAAAGTTTGAAAGAGATGTTGTATTAGCCTTAAGGTCCAATGATTTACTTCAGATTGAAGATCTTGAAAGACAAAAAGCAGAAAGACAAAATGAACTAAACACATTACAATTAGAATTAGATAATGAAAAATCGAAACTTAAGAAAAAATGGGAGTTTTGGGGGTTGGAAATTTTAGGCTTGGCAATATTATTTCCTATTTTAGTAATTATATTCAATTCGTCTGAGTTTGGTAGTGTTTATTTTTCATTGGCAGGTATAATTTTATTCATTGGCTTATTACTTATTTTATCTAAAAGTGGGTCTATTGCTTCGCTAAATTCTGAAATTGAGATTAAAGAGAATGCTATTGGAAAACTTGACGATAAAATTGATAAGATCAAAATGTTGATGCCTAAATGATATCAATCAACTTTGGTTTTTAAACATTTGGAATACAATAAATTGATGAATAAATATTCATTCTTAAGAGCTTGAAATGCCTTATATTTTGAAAATTCCATTTTGATCCTTTTTCCTAAAGGGGAAAATCTCCGAAATTTGTTTTGTATAAATGAAATTGGTAGGCAAGTAACCGGAATAAATTTTACAAAAAAACCAAATAAAACCAATAAAATTTTGTTAAAAACCTGCCATAACAATCCTGCCAGGATTGAACGTGAATAGCCATAGATGAAATCCATGGAAGAGGAATGGGAACGGCAATATCCTGACGATTCTGGAAGGATCGAACGTAAAATTGGTAGGACGTATTTCCAAGAAAAACCAAATAATTCCAAAGGGTTTTTTTATTTCTTTACCGAAACCTCAAACAGTTCACCCGAATACACCCCATCCAATTCCCACTCAAATCCAGAGGAATTCAACTCTTTTCCTGATTCAATAACAATCACTTTCCCGGAGATCGTCCTGATCTCATAATTTTTAACTGGATCAAGATAATTGACAGTCACTTTCCGTTTTGTCTCCAATGAACCATGGCGGAAAACTCCAATGATACCACCTGCATTGGTGTCAGTGTTGATGCGCTGAAATCCATCCCATGAGCCTTCTTTGGGTTCGCCAAATCCGGGCAAATCCTGCCGGAAGCTCATGATGTCATATCGGTTGTTCATACTCTGGAGCCAATCGGCATATTCGCGGTATTTCTTCAGATCGGCTGGTGATAGCTTCCGTGGATCACCTAACATGATGGGAAGTGCCCCGGCCAAAGATTTGATGTGAGTCTCCCAACATTTGTCGTCCATCCGTGGATTGCCGATTACCAATGCTGTGGCCGACATTGCCGGTGAACGCCACCAGGCCATGTTCCTGATCCTCAGGTCGCCTGTTTCATCGGGACCATAAAAGTTGGATAGCCAGTTCCCTTCGGCATGTTTGAGCATGGCATAATCGATCAACTGGAGGCCGCCCATCGCTTCAAAGGTGCAGTCGATGAAGAGGTTGGGCTTAGCGGCATGAAGTTCGTCAAACAGTTTCCACATCTGTTCGTAGTTCACAAACAACGATTCGTTATGGTCCTTATGGCCTTTATGATCGGTGGAGTAGCACCCTGAGTTTTCAGGATTGAACCGATAGGCACTTGTCACAACGGAGAAATCAAGTTTCATGTATTCAAGGCCATAATCCAAGGCGAGTTTAAGCAAAATGTTTTTGATATAATCCTTCCAACCTGTCGAATAACAGGCCGACCGGATTTCGTCATTGGCATTTTCGAGGTGGAGGTTGGCGAAATTTCCAGCCTTATCTTTTACGAACCATTCGGGATGTTCGTGATAAACCTTACTTGCCGAAGATGCGCTCCCGACACTGACCCATAATCCGGGTTTCATCCCCAACGATTTGATGTAATCGAAAACAGGTTTTAACCCATTCGGGAATTTCGTTTTATCGATTCCCCAGTCGCCGTAATTGTCCTGCCACCCATCGTCGATCACAAACTCTTTCATCCCTGCATCAGCGGCTGCCTTGGCCAGTTCCTTCACGAGCTTTTCATCAATTTTCTTCCCAAAAGGGTGCCAGGTGTTATAAACAAATGTTGGTTTTTCTTTGAGTTCGGAAAGTCGGATCCCCAAATGCTTGCGAACAAAATCGGGAACTGCGGTATTCAGCATCTCGTCGGGGTCTTTGTGGTTGTTGTAGACCATCGTGAAAACCTGGGGCGTCTCAAACGATTCGTTGGGTGCGATCCATTTCCTGAATGGGAACCGGTTGTTTTTGTGGGTCAGGCCGCTGCAAATTTCGGGTGCGTCCCAAAATACGGAAGTCCGCTTCATTACGCCCGAAGCTTCGTTCCCGATCACGATCCCCGATGCCCAATCCATGTTGTGAACAATTACCAAAGCATCCTGCATATTCCCTTCGTAAGGGCCGATGGAACGCCGCCGCCCATAGTCGCTGCAGATCCAACTAAAGGTCGTGGCGTAATAACCGGTTACATTAAACTTCTCAACATCAACAGATTCCAAACTGAATTCCTTTTTTGTTAAATTCTTAATTAGTAGGCTTTTACGAATGACGGGTTGGTTCGGATACATCAGGTAATTCAAAGTCAAATTCAGTTTTTTATCACTGCTTTCAAGTGTTATGGCAGCACCTTCCCCCTCATGGTTGTCTTTGATTGTTTTGACTTCAATCAAACGCCAGTTGCCCTTACCGGAATAGACGGTTCCATCCACCTCAAATTGAAAATCGGTGTTGGAATTCATAAAATAGTTAAAATCACCAATAACAGGCTTATACAAGGTTGTGAGAAGGTTACCGGTTTCGGCCGGGAGTTTGATCGTACGTTGAACGACACCGTTGTTCAATAGAAGTTCGCTTTTCGTCCATTTGGCAAAGGGTTGTGCCATGGCTTGATGAATGGCAATTAATTGAACCAGGAGCAAGATAAAAGTAGTTTTCATGGCTTGGATGATTATTTAAACAGAGTCTAAAAATAATCAAAATAGAAGAATCATAACTAGAATAGTAAAAATGTAGGGATTCTTTTCTAACTTCTTTTACAGCAATATTTTAAAATTGAGTATCAAGTATTAATCTCATTCAAATGTTTTTTAATAGAATCGAAAGTTCTGTTAATGAAGAAAATGCTTTAACCCTTATACGTTTAAATTTTGGGTTTTTGGGTTTTTCGCCTACGATGTCTTAACAATTTGGATTATTCCGATCAAATAAAATTAAATATATTAACAATGTTACTTATAGTCTTTGATTTATAGTCTACAATTATTGATTTTTGTTCAATGGATGTAAAGGTAAAAATAGGACACCGAATTAAGGAACTCCGTGAAACTGCAACTATGTCGCAGAAGGATTTGGCTTATTCTGCTGATTTAGATAGAAGTTACATTGCAAGTGTAGAAAATGGACAGAGGAATATTTCTATTGTCAATATTGAAAAGATTGCTAATGCGCTTGGCATTTCTCTTATAGAATTCTTTAACAATATCAGATTTGAGAACACTACAGGAAATTAAGGACTCAATTGATACCAGAATATCAGATTCTTCATTACATCCAATCGGTTTAGATGAAGCACTGGGAATTATTAAAATTTCAGTAGAGGACGTTATTAGATTTTCAGGTGAAGTCGGCAAAAAATCTTTGATAACGTCCCAACAATTAATTAATTTACTGCACGAAGTCGTAAAATCATCTTTAATAAATGAATGCGTAAACCCAATTTTAATTCATCCTCCCCTTAGCCAAGCTAATGGTGAAAAAACGCTTGCAGGTTTTTTGAAATTTAAGAAGCAAGATATTTGTGTTTTCCCAAATAACAAAACTCCAAGAAATGAAAGTATAGATTTCAATGGTCTATACAATACGGGAACAACAGAACCTTATGGTGAATTATTTTCAGAACATATCCTATCTGTTAATGTAAGAAGTCAGTTGAGCAGTTTAGGCAATAATATTCTAATGTTTCGCACTTGATCTCAGGTTTTAACAGTCAATCGATTGAAAAAATTGTCTAATTTTAAGATACAGATTATCAAGGCTATATGTTTTCCATTTTTATTTATGCCGCTTCGTCTATCTCTGA
>Ga0209083_1000782_pt1 | contig 42655 bp, 42 predicted proteins | sample AM7aDNAmetaG_FD_184132 | JGI IMG/M metagenome (GOLD analysis project Ga0209083, IMG submission 184132) | Freshwater microbial communities from Finland to study Microbial Dark Matter (Phase II) - AM7a DNA metaG (SPAdes) (version 3) | ecosystem: Environmental > Aquatic > Freshwater > Lake ... | reverse complement strand
TTACATTTTTGACAAGCTTTTTTGCTATATAGGGGAAACTATATATTTCCAGATAGTGTATAAAAAAATATACAGTTGACAAGCCATCCGTCTGTCATCCCATAAGAAAAACACTATATATGAAAAATCATATATTTGAAAATCAGGAGAACAAAAAAAGAACCCTGCCGTGAGGGGCAGGGTTCACTATCGGCTGGCTTCCAGCTTATCCTGAAGTATGATAACCAGTTCAGGTGGATAGTAGGGCGGTGGGAGCAAGTCACCGCCCGATGTTCAGAGCGATCAGACGGCTACGGCGTCCAGCATCTCGTTGAAGTCCGCGACAGTGGCGACGACCGCGGGAACCTCGCCCTTGGCTTTCTTGATGAGCTTGGCCTTGGGCTTGACGACCTCGACCACTTCCTCGACGAGCGTGGAAGCCTCAACGTTGGTGATCTTGTCGAAGTGGATGTAGCGCATGGTCTTGACGGTATCAACGTCGGTTCCCATGTCCACCGTGACGGTCTTGTCGCTGACCTTGAGAGCTGGCTTCGTCCAGGTCTTGCCGTTCATGGTGAACGTGATGACCGAACCTACCCGAAGAACCTTGGCGGCGATGGCGGCGCTGGTCATTTGCACGGCGGTCAGCTTGACCGTCTCTTTCTCGACCTTGGCAGCTTCCTTGACCTCGACCTTCCTACTCTTCAGGAGCTCCATGACCTTGGCCTTGACCTCGGTAAGTTGCTCGATGGAGAGCGTAGCCAGAACGTCCATGTCGAAAGCGATTTTGTTGGTATCCATTGGATACCTCCTTGGAAAAGATTTGGGAAACTCCTACGGTTCCCCGTTCGCATTTTCATGATAGCATTGTCAAACAACTTTGTCAAGTGAGGATTTCATCCTTCCGTAGAAGGTTTCTTTCCTCTATTCTGCTATCTTCCCCTTGACCTCATTAGTATGACACATTCCATAAACTTTGTCAAGTGCCATTTTCCTACTATACCATTTTCCGTCCGTTATACCATAATTTATTAACCTTGTCAAGTTTTCTATATTTACTATGTAAATTATACTTCTGTCAAGTATATTTATGAAAGTTGACATTTTTGGCCTATTTGTCAAGTTTTCCGCTTGTTTTATTACATCGTAGTCAAGGGGTATAAGCCCCAAAACACCCCTATTTCCCAGGCATATTTTTATTTAGGAAAAAGGGTGGTGAGCCAGCGATACCCTAGAAAACAGGGCAAAAAGTTGATAAATTGGCTTGATTTCTCAACTATTCATTTTAGTGTTTCCAAAGATTATCAAAAATGGTTAAAACAGATTAAAAAGCCGTCTGTCGAGCCATAATTGAGCAGATAAATCAAAAATAAACAGTGTGTGTTTTTTCGTCCTTAAAACAGTAAAGATAAAGAAACAGGTGAAAAAATGACTTATAAAAATGCGTTGGTTTATAATTTAACAGGGAAAATGCCTACTAAACCAGCAAAGATTATAGATAAGAATATATTAGTTGAAGAAGTTAGTCAAATAAATCAATTAGTCGAAGGAACTAAAATAGAACATGAACACAAACCGACTTATGATTTTATAGTTAAATCTTTAGCTGACACTGGTAAACCTCCATCGGCAGAAGATTTTTACAAACATATAACTGAAGACCATTTATCAGACGATAAGATCTATTACACACATTTAATTGCTATGTTAAAGAAAACAGGTGAAACGGATTATTAAAAAAGCCCGCCATTTCAGGCGAGCTTTCTATTAGTTCATCTGGCCACCAAGGTTCAGTTACATCCGGTTCAAATGGCGCTTCAAACCATTCTAGTCAGTAATCATCGTCATCATCTTCGTCATAATCATCATCTCTATCTAAATCGGCATCATCATCATCTTCGTCATAATCATCGTCGTCTATATCATCTGGATCAGGTTGACCATATTCACCTGCATTTGCGCCTTCGTATTCATACTCATCATCTGTTGTATCATTTCCAGAATAGTCTCGATAATCGCTCACTTAAATCCCTCCTATTAATGGATTTTCAGTTTTTCTAGGCCATGGTATCATTGAAGGCCCACCCATTTTAACTTCTCTCCATTTTATATACTTATCTTGTTGCAAATCATAAAACACAAAATTACCATCAATAGAAAGCAATACTTGATTATTTTCATTAGCTTCAACTATTTTAAAGCTTTTACTACCGATGTCAACTATATGTTTATAACTTTTACCACTTCCTTTTAAGTATCTATCATAAAGTTTAAGTAATTCTTTTTCGGCTAAAACTGATAAAAGACCTTTCTTTTTAGTTTTAGTGGCAGTAGCTTCTTTAGCTACTATATCCACTTTATTTATTTGAAAGCCTTTATATTCAGTTTGTTTGCCATTGTTTTGTTCCATGAATATTTTCCAAGTGGTATCTTTGGATTTATTTTTCCACTTAGAATTTATTTCAGCAAATGTTTTTTCACCGTAATAAAATGATTTATCGTTCACTTTATAAATAAAATATGGCTTCCCATCTTTTATTATTTTAGCCCCTAAACTGGCATTATTATTATTTAATTCTTCCAATTATTACTCCCTTGTACCTGCTATAAAAGAAAGGGCATTGGAATAGATAAATGAATAGATGCCACACTCAACTAAATCTTTCAGATCGTGTTCGAAAATGTTAGCTTCCAAGAATGGATTGATTGCATCCATTATACTACCTTCTGGAACCTTAGTAAGAAACATCAAATTTTCCTTGATTACTTCCTTCAAATCACTTGGCATTGGTTCGTTCCCAATGAAATAGCCCAAAGAAGCGCTAAGCATTTTAAGTGGATTTTGTTCAAATTCACTTTTCAGATCTTTACTCATACATAACCTCTAATATATTAAAATACAACTTTGTATAAAGTTGTTTATTATCAATTGAATTCAAATTCAAATTGTGATTGTTCCACTTTTACCGCAGAAATAAAATCGCCTAAAATAGGAATAAGTCTTAATTGATGTCCATTGTGAATAAATTGTATTGTTTCCCAGTTGAATATTTGTTCGGTTCCAGTAACATCAATTATTGTGTCCTTCTTAATTGTAATTCCATCTCCCCATTCCAAATCAATAGTTGTTTTGAATTTGTCGCCAATTTTAAACAAAATCAAACTCCAATTGATAAGACATAGTTAAACTAAATTCATCTAGATTGAACATATAAAAGCTACTTTTGGATTGCATGTATTTTGTTTGTAATTGCCCGTGATCATTTAAAGTGTATTCCTCAAAATTACTATTATTTTTATCTTGAACGAAATTCATATATTGTTCTATTTCTATATCATCCAGTTCGTCTTTTATTAAATTTCGTTCAAGAATTTCAACATTAAACTTTACAGTTTTTGACATAATAACTCCTCATTAAAATATATTTTTCTTCTATAATAATTATAGCTTTTTTGTTATTTTTTGTCAAGAGTTTTTAATTGAATGCTTTATCAATCTTTGATCTAAGAATATTTTCTGGAATTATTCCTTGAATACAATTCAATAAAGTTCCATTATTTATAAACAATATTGAAGGTGCTGAATGAATATTATATTCTTCATCCAAACTTGAAACATCATCAGCTGATATGATTATGAAACATACACCGTCAAATTCTTCACTTAATTTTTTTACAATTGGTTCCATAATCAAACTTTGTATCAAATAGTTCTTTACAAAAAGAATTACATTTCCATCATTTGTATCCAAATCCATTCCATTATCAAATTCTATTAGCATTTTATTATTCCGTTACTTTATTATATCAATTAAATCAATTCTTGTCAAGTGTTTATGTTAAACCCCAATGAAATCTTTAAAATAAGGAAGCTTGAGGCACCAATTACAAAATACATGCCATTCTTTCAGTTTATGATTTTTTCTTTGATTGTAAATTGTTTTTAATTGTAAATAATTTGTCGTCACTGTCATCCATTTTTCAAATCCCATAGGCAAATTAGAAATTATTTTCATAAAGTATTTATGCTTAGTTGCAGCTATTATTTCTTCTGGCAAATTGTTATAAATGATTATCAATTCATGAATTCTATCTATGATGGATATATCCACATATTCATTGAACATCAATTTGAAATTTTCATAATCTTTACCCATAGAGGTTAGTTTATGCATTTTTGATTGTGACATAATTATTTGTGCCCAGTGATAACGTTGAAACTCAGGGCTCCAGTATTCAGGATATTTAATGTCAAATGTAACTAAAATTCCAGACAAAAACCCATCATGCCCAGACCCCATAGGAGTAGACCCCAACCGTTCTCCTCGTTCTAAATCACCCACCGTTGGGCCTAAATCCTCATCTATTGGCATTGTATTTATTTTTCCAATACTGAAAGAATTTTTACTTGCAAGTAAACTTCTTTCCAGATTATGTACTTCCCAATTATCTATTTCTAACATTTATTCTCTCCTAAAAATCAAATTCTAATTGTGATTCTTTTATTTTTAAATAACGTTTAAATTCTTCACCATTCATATCAAAATAAAACATCCTACTAAAATACAATTCGTCTTTAGCATCTTTAATAGACCAGATATTATATTCATTTAAAAATTCCTGTCCATATTTATTTCGTATAGCAGTGAATGGAGTGGGTTTTACAACAGGCACTTTATATTTTCTTAATTCAGGCACTTTATATTTTCTTAATTCAGGCATTTTCACTCCTTGTTGTTTTGTCGTTCGGTCATACGCATGAAATTGTAATCCATGTTAAAATAAATTTTATCACCGCTAGCACCATTTCTATTTGCATCAATATATAACATCATTTCGTTTTTAGTTTTATCACGGGATGTTTGATTGATTGTAATAAAGTAATCCACAGTATCTAAAATGCCACGGCTTTCAGAAACATTTTTTGATGTGGTAAGTGGTTTGCTTCCGCCACGTTCATCCATGCTTTCTCTATTTAACTGAGCTGCAGTTACAATAGGAACTTTATATAATTTGGCTATGTTACGCATTTCCTCAGTTACTTTTTTAAAGTACATATATTTATCTTCAACGCTTAAACGAGGATCATTAGTTCGCATAATCAAAATATAATCAATTACAATTACATCAGGTCTCCATTTTTTATACATGATTAAATCATTTATATTAGCGCATAAATCATTTGATGAAGTTGTGTTAGCTCCATATTCTTTTATGATTATATCACCTTCCATTTCGGAAAGTTTTTCTTTTAATAACCTTTTTGCTTCAACTGGATCAGCAATTATCTCTTTACTAGTTTTATTTATAAGATTTGCATAATAACGTGCTAATAATCTAGTAGTGCTTGTTTCAAATGAATATACCAGAACTTTTTTGCCTTGTTCAAAAACGTTGATGGCTATGTTTCCTAAAGTAGAGGTATTGTGTGATACTATTCCATTTGTATAATAGCATTTATTTTCAGCAACTTGTAAATCGTACATTTGTGAATACTTACCATTGAAATAAACTTTACTTACATGCTCTATTCCATTTTTAGTTATTATTTTATCATTAGTTAGATTTTTTACATTTTTCCATTTTCTATTTGTATCTACTAAATCTTCATTTTCAATAACTTCTATTTTATGAAAATCAGTAAAACACGCTTTTGTTCCTTCAACTGTTTCTATCTCATATTCTGGATTTGGTTGTGTTTTTATTCCCGCGATAACTTGTTTAAATCCATCCGGTGTTTCTACTTTTAATGAAGATGGAATAATATAATCGCCATTACTGTCTATTTTAAATAATTTGAACAGATCACCAATTGCTATCTCTTTAACTATTTTCATTTATTTCCTTTTCGTGGGGGTTATATTTTATGTTTAATCTATCACCATATTTTTCTTTCATTGTTCTCAAAAAAAGTTTTGCTTTTGTATTTATCCTTATATCGTTTATATAGATATACTTATCACCAAAAGTTTTTATTCCAGCATTTTTCTTATTTTCAGTATTTTCTCTTCCTTCATTTCCTTTTATTTCTATTATTGTACTTTCATTCAATATAAAATCTGGAAAATAATGATGCGGTTTTTTTTCATCGTCTTCATAATACAATGGCTTCAAATCATATCTTTTTATGGGTATTTCATTTTCTATGTTATCTATCAAATACTTTAGTTCATAAGTTCCTTGCCAATATGTATTATCAAAATAACCGCAAGAAAAATGATAAGATGAATAAGAACCATTTTCTTCAAAACTATTCATCATTTGTATTTTACTTTCAACAGAATGATGCTCTCCAAACATTGGATGTAGTTCTCCGCTTCTTCCAATTGCTGGTGTTAGGAAGTGAGCTTCTTCCAAAGAACAATCTTTTCTTTTAGCAATAGATTGTAGAGACATTGGATTGTTATCTCCATTGGAATGGAAAATCATTTTTTCTTTTATTTCTTTTGCTTTTTCTTCACCATATATTTCTTCATAAGTTTTGCCGGTATGTACTTCTCTAAAATACTTTGTAGTTCTATCTATACTTTTTTGTATTGCTTCATCGCTCCATCCTCTTTCTTTTAATGAGCAAGAACGGTCCAATGACATTTGTGTTTTTATTTCTTTTGCTTTTTCTTCACCATATATTTCTTCATAAGTTTTGCCAATATTCTTTTTATTCATTTCTACAAATTTAGTTGTAGATTTACTACTACACGTATAAGAACAATATTTTCTTTCTTTTCTACCTTCAAATTCTTTACCACATTTTGGACAGATATGTTTCATATTATTTCTCCTGTGAAATCATCTATTTCATACTCCACAGTTATCTTTACATCTGCCCGTGAGCATTTACCCACCTTAGGAATTCCACATAGTGCCATTATTTCATTGGGATATAGTTTAATACCAATTCGATCCAAGCTAGGGAAACCAGTAGAAATTGCATTTACGTCTGATAATTCTTCAGTCATTCTATCAATAGCTACATTATAATCTTTCGCTGATAACCCAAGATCTTTATCAAAATTGATTGTGATAGCTTCACGAACTTTATCAACAATTGAAGCGTATTCTCTGTTATCCATATCAACTTGTGATAAAGCAATAGCTTCAATCAATCTATTTTGTGTGATGAAATCTTGAGCTTCTTCCAATAAATTTTGTTCATTATATTCAGAAGTATCTTCCAAATAATATTTATTGACCATAGCTTTCAAATATAGTTTAACATCAGCATCTTCATTGACTTTATCAACCAACATCTCCATTTCTTTCTTGTGAGGGAATGTGTTGAATTTGTCGTACCAGTGCGACAAAATGTTGAAGATCAGTTGATTTTTAACATCGTTAAAATATGTCTTTTTTTTGTGTGAGGAAGTGGTTAAATAAGGTCTTATTTTTAAAAAGAATGATGTGTTATGCAAGCTGAAAGTAAGCATCATGACTTCTAAAAGCTCTGAAGGGATCGTTATATTTTCTGCCATTGATTAATTATAACAATAGTTTGATTTTTTGTCAAGGGAAAGTATTTACTTCAGCAGGAATTAAAAACTTCCTGCTAGTATTATAATTAGTATTATGTAGAGTGGACATTTCAGTTCCTGCCTTATAACAAAAGTGTCCACTCGGTTTAAGCATCACGAAGTCTTGTTTTCCAGAAATTACTTCCCATATTGAATATATTACTTGAATGTAACGCGTTAATAAAATCCCGTCTACCCTTATTATTCAAGGCGGACCAATCAATCTTGCCATTCATTATATAGGCTACTACTTCATATTCATCTTTTGTAGGGAGTGGTTGGTTTTTACCAGTTAAAAATTCTGACATTGAACCGATTAAATTTTTTTGAACTATGTTATATAACGTTTCACCTAAGGCGTGAATTTCAGGGAACGCTTTAGCTATTAAGAAATTTCTTTTATTTTGCATTACATGAGTGAACTCGTGAAGTAGATATTGAACTTGATCTGTCTTGGATTTTTCATAAAAAACAGGTTTATTCACAAAAATTGTAGATCCATTATTCCAAGCAACAATATTTTGTTTTTGATTATCAACTTCCTTTATCATTATTTTATTTTTAATATAATTATTTATTTTATTCAAATAATTAGGTGAGTAAACTTGCATTAAAGCGTTGTTGAAAATCTGCTCAACGCCTTTTTGGGTTCCTTCTAACTCTATTTCTAACAAAAGTTCTTTTAGCATCGACATTGGTACTCTCCATCTTGTTTATCTTTTCAATTTTCTCGGATGAATTACTTGATTTCATATTAAAAAAATGATTGATTTCACTTTTTAATAATCCATAGAAAATTTCAAAATCTCCAAGACTTCCATCCCTGAAAGATACATTGATGTATGTTTTTCCAATATAAATATCATATTCACTTTCTGATGGTTTAACTCTCAAAGAAGGGAATTCAATTTTCAGTCGTTCAATCAATAAGTCTATCAACTTTGAACCTTAAAGAAATCATCAGGTTGTTTTAATAAATCTTCTAGCCATAAACAACGCCAATTTTTTATTTGAAAAACGAAATTTTCTATATTGTCTTTAACAAACACAAAACGTTTATGATTATTAATTTTTACTACAAGCATTGGTTCTTTACCAACAAAATTGGCATCTCCCTCTACCTGAGTAAACCATTGATGAAGATTTGATTTTTCGTTGAATAATTCCCAGAATTCCAATTGTGCATAATTTTTATGTTCGATAACATAACGAAACCAAACAGGGCAAATGATGTCGGAAGCAAAAGCAAGTTGTTGTTCATCTGTTAAGACCTTAGCGCGTTGCCTATTGCTACCACCAATCCAAGCACCAGAAGAAACGGCGCGAGCAAACAGATTGCTACCAAACCTATCATTGAGTATATGGACTGCTTCAAGTTCGCCTCTATTACCTTTTTTTTTCCCATTTATTGCCATTATAAAATTCCATTTTCTGTTTCTTCTATTTTTGTTATTTCTTCAGTTATGATATGATCAGCATCTGGATAAACTAATTCATCAATTGGAATTGGTGGATCTATTTGTGGAGTGCCATATTGTTTTATGGTTGTTCCTACGGTATCTGTTCCATTTCCTACATGAAGACATTCATGTTGAAAAACTATGGATTTATTACCTGTTAAAGTATAACCTCTTTTTAACAATTTTTCTTGTTCCCAAACAAAAACTACAGCTTGGATTTCTTTGTAGCGTTTTACTAAGAAGCTTTTATCAGGATAAGTCATACAGGATTCCAAAACTTTTATTGGTTTTTTACTTATAGGATAGAAAGTTGGATTGATTACTATTTGAAAAGTATTTTCTGTCTTTCTAAAAACAAACATTTTTTTAGGTAAACCTATTTGAGGGCAAGCTAAGCCAACCGCACCGTTTTTGGCGCAATAATCAATCATTTGTTTACCGAGTTCCAACATTACTGGAACTTCAATTTCTAATACTTCTTGACAGATACAATTTTCTACTTGTTCTGCTGGTACAAGTGTGATTTCATCCATTATTTTTCTCCATAGTGTTATCTATCATTTCTTGAAATCTTATTGTGTTTAAATAAGATATTATTGCCGCTTCTACTATATATTTTATCTTTAATCCTGTTTTTTTTGAGTATTGTTTCAATTTATCATGTATCTCTTTTTCCAATTGTACCGGATGCTGCTTTTCCATTCTTACTTATATATGACTTGAAAATATACTTTTTTATATTATTGTTTTTATAGTAATGGAAAGATAAAAGTATCAAGGAGAATATTTATATGCCACAGTTTAATCCAAGGACTAGTTTATTTCAGAACGTTGTAGCTCTTCCAGCTTCTAAGAGCGCAGGAGCCGCTACTTTTTCCAGTGCTATTTTCAAGATGACACAGAACACAGGATATTCGGGAGCAGCTGCAGCGAATACAGTTTATGTCCCAGGTAATTCTTACAAGACTGAAATTGTTATTCATGCAAATGATTATACTAAGGTCACTAATAATGGTGCAGGATCTTGTGTACCGGTAAATCTTATGGGTTCATGGGATGGAAATAATTATTTCCTTCTTCAGTCTAATGGTGGAGCTGGTAGTGGTATGTCTAATTCATCTACTTCTGGCGTTACTTTTAAATTTGAACTTTGCCCAGCATTTGCCAATTTCTATCGTATAGACGTTGTATTTGATGCTACAGGCGCTTTAGTCGCTACACATGGAGTTGCAATTGATTTTATTGTGATGGATGATTCAGTTCAAGCCAATAGAGTTGCATTTTATGGAGCAGGAGTTCATAGTGCTGCTACAACTACATTTACAGCCCTTGCCAGTACTACTTATCCTGGTATTACACTTGCTATTCCTGGAAACAATACGCAGGCAGCTATTACAGCTGGTAATATTACCACGCCAATTGCTATGAACAATGATGTTCAGAAATTGTATATTTTTGCTGCACTACAAGGAGCTTCCTCTCCTTTAACTGGATCATGTACTCTTACTCTTCAAGGCTCGCTTGATGGAGCTAACTGGTATACAGTTTGCACACTTACCAATGCTGCTTTGGCTGCTACTGCTGGTACAATTGTATTGAATGAAGTAGTGTGCAATGACAACGTCAGGGTTGCTACAGGTATGAATTTTGCATATGGTTATGCTGGTGGTTTCTTCAGGCTTAACGTGGTTGATAGTACAGCTACATGGACAAACACATCTACTGCGTTCCTTTATCCAGCAGTAGTGGCATTATATTAAATAATGTTTTTTACATCCTGTAAAGGTAATTAAAAGAATTAATAGGGCTGGTACAGCCCGAATTTAAGCCCGCCGAGAATACAACCTATACTTACACTGGAAGTAAGCAAGTTAGTTCAATGAAACGGGAAGCTGCGAAATCTTTAGTTTCGCAGTAGTCCACTAATTAGTCCCAATTAAGCACTAGACTGATTATCAGTCGCAGTTAGTTGTACCTCGTCCGTATTTGTCATTCCAGTATTATCACAACTCAAACTAACCACATTGTTAGTCACAGTAGCAGGATAAGATTTATTTGTTACAGAATACATCTCTTTCATTAAAGTAACATTATTAATGTAAATTATATTTTTAAGGGTTATACTCAATGAAGGCATTAATGGACATGAAATAGCTATCGTTTTTTGCTGAGGCATTGAATGTATATCTAATGCAATTATCTATTCCTATTAATTGTTTCATATTAAAAAATCAATTGATTCCTAATCGCAACTGTATAAGACGTCTGCGAGGAATCCACTAGTCTCCATCTTTGATCAACAGGACCTTCTGATACCGTCAGTGTAGGAACACTGGCCGGGGCGGCATAAGGAGTATTAGATCCTGGTGTAGATGAAACTACGTTAGGACCAAATCCAGTGGTATTGGTTACTGCCATAGATGTGGTAATAGCATCCATTACAATCTTCTGTCTGCCTGAAGAATCAACAATAGCATTACTTTCCATTAACGATATCAATCTACGCAAGAATGCTTCAAGCGATTCTTCTATTCCTTGAACATCAACATACACCTGCATTATATCTGTATCAGCCATGGAGGATGTTGAGTATCCAAACGAGATGGTACAAGTACACATATTATTCATACCCATAACACTTGTAAGGGTATAGCTTAATGATGGATCAATGAAGTTCATCATCACTTGATTTCTAGTGGCGTTAACTATCAAGAGCATATTGGCTCTAGTGATTGTTTGGTTTATGTCAGATATGGCTAGAGTTCCAGCAGTTTTGTTGAATGTTAACGTAGCCGGGATATCAATTCCTAATAACTGTTTAATTTAAGTTACCTCTTTTTTCCTAATTGCTTCATCTATTATTACCCCATTGCAAGTGCTATCGCAATATTTAAGTTCTGATTATTCACCAATGCCCATTTACCTGCACCTAAATCAGTGTTGAATGTTCCTGATGTATGTCCAGTTAAGCATACATATAATTGAGTGTTGGTAACATAACGGACATAATCATTTGCTGAATAAGTGTGAGATGTAACCCAATCAGTAATCAATTGAGAGGAAGTTTGATTGACTGATTTTGAGTTAGATCCTACTATCATAAATAATCCTTACACAGATGTTGAATAAGTTACCTGCAAAACGTCTAAGTTTGATACAACTTTAGGACTTCCAAAAGCTCCAGCAGAATAAAGTGTGCCCGCTAAAGAACCATTAGTAGAAACAGCACCAGATCCAGTGACTATAAAACATCCCTGAACAGTTCCAGCCGCGGACATTGTAAAATTTGCAGTTGCCGATAAAGCCCTGGTTCTCGAACCAGCTGCAGCCCAAGCAACAGTTTGACGAATATTAGTGGCAGGAGAACTCCATGTAGGCAAATAAGTAGCTCCACCAGCTTCAAACCAGCCATTAGTTCCAGCCGCAGATGATTGAGATTTTATCTGAGCTGCTGTATTGCCAGCAATTATAGCTGAATAAGTCACGGATGATATCAAACCCAAAAAATAGGTTGAATTGATTGCTGTATTGAATGCTTGGGTAAGTAGGAAATTAGCACCTTCATCGGTCACTAAATTATCAAACCCATCTTCCCATTTTACAATGCCATCTGAACCAACACATCTTAATTCGTATCGTCCATGTACTAAATTATTATCATTCATATTATTTCTCCTTAGTGTATCTATAGTATCTTTCCAAGTTATAATGAAGCTGTGTAAGAAACTTGAACCAAATCAGAAATACCAACTGTTTTATCTCCACCAGAAAATACTCCAGCTGAATACAATGTCCCAGCTCCAGATCCTAAGGTAGAAACAGCTCCAGTGCCAAAAACAAGGAAACATCCTTTTAAAACACCTGGATTGGTTATAATACTGAACGAAATAGCAGTCGTTATTTGTTTACTGCCATTGGAAGCAGCTGTCCAATTTGCATTGGTAGTTATACGTGCTGCAACTGTTGGAAAATAAGTCGTGGCTGAAACTTCATACCAAGTTGGATGTGATCCCATGGTGTCACCCACAGCTGGAAGTCCTGTATACGATACCCCACTAATTAGACCCATAAAAGGTCCTACAACTGTATAACTTACTCCAGCAAGGAAGGTATCTAATGCTAGATTTTTTCCTACATTAGTGACTACATTATTAATTGTATCTTCCCATTTTAGATTGCCATCTTTGTCAAAACATTTAGTATAATATATACCAGAAGCCCATGAAGAAGCAACTTCTCCTGAACCACGAATTATTGTGGCATCTATACTTTCAATAGCATTTGCTTTCTCCACTTACAAACTCCTTAAATCAAATCAGCTCTCAGTACCATTTTTGCACCAGCAGCAAAAGCCTCAGCTTCCGCTAAAGCGCTAGAAACTGTAACAATTACTCCATTATCAATATACGTTTTAGTAGCCTTTTCGCTTGGATATAAAGTATCACTTGGGTTTGATCCTCCAAGAAGTATATCAGTTGTTTTACTGGCAATATTCTCAGGTGTATAAAGTGCTGGACTTTTATTATTAAAAATTATCCAATCGTTATGTGTTAAATAACCATCATTAATTGCAGTAGCTGGACCTAACTTAGCTTTTATTTGAGCTGGTGTATCCCCAGCATATGGGATACTATCAATTGTTTGTAATTCTATTTGATTGATATCACCCATAATAATTTACTCAATTATATTTTCAATAAATTGAAAGTCTTCCTTGATATAATTATTCAAAAGGGAATTATTAGTATCCCTAATAGGCTTATTCTCAAGACCTAACAATCCATACTTTATAGTAGACATAGCTTTAGCTAAAGTTTTAGTGTTAAATTGTTTGAATGTCCTTCTATCAGAAAGATTATCAACAAGTTTACTATAATCTTCATTGATACTATCAAACTTCATTCTAGAATAAACTTCTGAGAAATCTTTGCCATCTAGGATTTTTTCTTCAATATCAGCAAATTTATCCTTAATCTTATTTAATCTATTGATGACGGGACTATCTTCTATCCCTTCAGATAAGATTTCAATGAAATCACTCAATCGATTACTAACTACCAGTTTATTAGTGTCCTCATCGAGACAATTGATAATATGTTCTTTATCAGTCATTTCTTCAACAACTTGATCACCATATCTAATTGAATTTAACAATTCATTTAACTGCATAATTTAGTTCTCCATTTAAAATTATCTTTACATCCTGTAAAGTTAATTAAAAGAATTAGTAGGGCTGGTACAGCCCGAATTTAAGCCCGCCGAGAATACAACCTATACTTACACTGGGAGTAAGCAAGTTGGTTCAATGAAACGGGAAGCTGCAAAATCTTTAGTTTCGCAGTAGTTCACATCAAAGACATTCTTTTATAAAGATAATCTTATGGCACCCCTATATTCATGGATTATCAATAAAATCAGAAATGCACGCTATTCTGTTGGTAACACACCAGGTTTAGCAACTAGATTATATACTTTCGGTGGAATTTATGAGGGTCCTTATCAAAACGCAAAACATGATAGAACCCCTTTAGTATTTATTATGTATTGTGACAACAAGTATTGCCACGGAATTAATACAAATTATTTAGATAGAAGTGAGTTAGCTTGGTTTGGTAGAAATATTTATATGATACATAAATATCAACAAGCCATTGATGGCAGGACTTTTTACAATTTTTTAAAACAACAAAAAATAAGTATAGTTAAAAAAGCGTATAGAGTGTATCATACTAATTTATTCAATGGAAAACTTGTTTCTGCTGGAATTACTGACATGGATAAACTTTGCTATAACACTCGAAATCCGTTCATCAACGAATTAAATAGAAAGATTGCTCCATCAGGACTACCAACTTCTCCAGTTAATAAAGTTGCATATTCATCCACAGAATTAAGTGATAGAATTATTGAAGCACAGAATTCTCGTCCAATACAGCAACAAACTATAAAGCCAAGTGTTTTTGGGAAAGCACCTTGGATGAAGTGATTATTTTTTGATCAATATTTCTGTGATGTTATCTATTTTATTAGCTATTCTATCAAAATTTACATCAACTTTATCGAATTTCTTTTCGATTGATATTTCTTGCGAAGAAACTTTATTGATTAAATTTTCAATTTTTTGATCTTGAATTCCTTGAGATGATTTTATTTCAATTAAAAAGTTGAATGCATAGGTTATAACCAATGTTATGACTATACCAATTATTACTGAAGCCAGATTTTTATTTATTACAGATTTCAAATCTATTGATCTTCTACTTATAGTATGCAATCTATTAGCTTCAATCATATCCAACCTTTTCCTTTCTAAACTTCTTTTTGTTTCATTGATTAAATGTTCAGTGTTTGAATTAACCAAGAACGAGTCCATCCTTGGTTTATCTGATGGATTTAACTTCTTTTCCATCTTTTTAACTTTACGTGCTAGTATTATGATTAGTATTATGTAGAACGGACATTTCAGTTCCTCCATAAGACAGGATTGTCCTGTCGGTTTTTATTTTTTATGGCGTTGTCCGTGCATAACTCCAGCTAGACAGCGCAGTCTGATCGACTGCCAATAGTATGCATCACCATTTGCACCAACTTTTTTAGCTTTACGCCGTATTCTATCATAAAATGACGTGTCTTTCTCCATTACCTTCAAATAATGTTCAACAGCGAATTTATTAGGTTTTCTACCATAAAGTTTTTCAGCTCTACTAATAATTGAAGAGACTAATCGTTTATGACCAGAAGTTTCTTCTGTTATCATTTCAAACAATTTCATACTATTATCTTTGCATATATAATATAGATAATCACTTTTAAAGGAAAGGTAAATTTATGGCAGATACAAGCAAAAAACCTGAGATAATCTATCCAGAGGATTTTTATAATATAGTTCATCCAACACAACCATGGATATCTGTCCAATTTAGAACATATAATTCTGATAAAAGTAAAGGCATAGATGTTCAACCTGACATTTGGACCGAAATTGCACAAAATCCAAATAATTACTTTGATAGCATGGAACTATCAGATTCAGGTGGCGCTAAACAAATAACATTGAATTTGTATGATATGTATTTTACTAATATTGAAAATATAGTTATGCAATCAATTTTTGTGACTAGACAAGACAGCGCAATTACTGGAGCTCCAACATATTTAGACCCAAACAAAATTGCTCCAAATGCTGATGATTTAAAATTTGCCACGATAAATAAAAACATGACCAATTTAAGGGTTAGATTTGGTTATGGAGATGTAGATCCTGATGGTAAAAAATATTTTGAAAAAATTGGATTAGAATTTGAAAAAAGAGTTGAATTTAATGGACCAACAATAAAAAGTGATTGGTATTATTTCATGTTAACTGGTATGCAAAGCAGTTTTGCTGATGATGGTTTACACATGACTTTATCTGGTGTCAGTTTGGCTACTACTGCTATAAATAACTTCAAACTTGTTCAAAAGTTTTTAAAGCTTGTTGATACTCCAAGAAGAATAATAGATGGATTTAGAGACATTTTAGCTAAATTGGAAGTTGATGGTAAAAAATGCAGTTTCAGTATTGCTCCTTGGGTTGTCACTAAAAAAGATGCTGCTATTATGGGTAGTATTGGGATCAGTTCTACTGCTAATGATTCAGGGATTACTTCTGAAGCACCAATAGAAGACTCTAAAGAACCCAAAATTGAAATTTTACTTGGTTCCGAACCATCTGTTGATGGTCGAGGCAAAGCAATAGAAGCATATAAATCATTTGGTGAAATTTTGAACACCATTGTTAATTCAGTTCCACTTAAACATATAAAAACAGATGGAGATTTAGTTGCAGTTGATGAAGATGGACAACCACAGGAAGAAGTTGAAAAAACTTTACCCTATAAATTTATGATTATTCCAGATGCCGCAGATCCATCAAAAGAAATAATAAGATTTTATTATCCTAATCCAATAGTTGCTTTGAATAGTCAAAAATATATAAGAAGTTATAGTTGGCGTGAAAATGGCAGGACTATTGTTGAAGGTTTGAGTATAACAACAAAAACAGATTTTGCCGCCATGTCACAAAAAATATATACAAAAAGTGACAAAGGTATAACATTGATTGATTTACGGGCAGAAACACCTACTTCTCCTACAGACAGTACAACTCAAACAGCAAACCTTGAGGTTAATAGTGCAACGTCTAAAAGAACATTTGTTAAAGAATGGGATTTAGTAAGTGAAGTGATAGAAGAGAAAAGTACTGGATCAACAGCGGCAAATCAAGATAGTGCTATTACCCAATTGAAAAATTCATTTGTTAAAAGTATAAACCAACAGGTTTTTACTGGCAGTATAACACTTCCTGGTGATCCGTTTTATTCATTTGATAAAGTTATGTCACCTTTACAATTTATTATAAATATAAATATGTATAGACCATCTGAATTAGGGACTCCAATTCCAAGTTATATATCTGGAAGCTATACTATTAAAGAAATTAAACATTCAGTAAGTAGTAGTGGTTTTAAAACAACACTTGAAGTTATCAGAGTTCCGTTGAAAAAAGAAAGAGTTCGTGTTGATGCAAAAATACCTACTTTTGAAAAAAGGAATCTGTAAATGGGTGATACGTTAGTTCTTGATTTTCAAACAAATCTCCTAAAAATAATGCAGCAGGTTAATTCCACTTTGTCTGGCACTAATGATTTATTAAATAAAAATCAAAAGAATTTGACAAAAAATGGTGATACCATGTCCAAGACAAGGGATTATTATACTGATATCGAAAAGAAACAAAAAAATATAAATTCTTTGTCAGAAAAGTTTAAAGGTATTACAGAAGCAATCTCAACTGGATTTTTAGAAATGGCAGCTCCATTGCTTAGTATACTTAGTATAGCTGGATTTTTTAATGTAATAAAAGCCGCCTTACAGTATAAACAAACATTTATGGATCTTTCTTATAGAATGGGTGAAGGTTCGAAAGCTGCTGGTGTCTATACTGGTGCAATGCATGGTATTGTTCAAGCTACAGGTATATCCATGGAAAGATCTCAGGCTTTAGTAAAAACTTTAGCTGAATTTAGAGTTGCAACAAAAGATATAAAACAGCTTGGTATTGCTACTGCACAATTCGCTGAAGTTACGGGAATGTCTGATGCAAGCGCCGCAAGATTGACCGGTGAATTATCAAGGACAGGAAAAGTTGGCGCTGGTGGTATAAAACAAGTATTGACTGGAATGATGAATGTTCAACATCAAGTTGGATTGACTGAAAAAGATATGGAAGAATTGGGTGATGCTGTAATAACTAATACTAAATTACTTCAACAAATGGGCAAAACTGAAGTTGAAATAGAAAAGTTTGCTAAGGGAACCACTGCATTGGTTGGAGCTTTTGCTAAAGTTGGATTATCTGTTCAGGATGCTCAAGGTCTTCTTGAGAAATTCCTTGACCCAGGCAAGTTTGAAGATAGTGCTTTATTATTTGCCAATTTAGGGACTAGTCTTGGCGATGTTATGAATGGCGAAACAATGGACCCAGCTTTAATGGGTAGCAAGTTGAAAGCTTTAGCAGTTGATATTAAATCACAAACCAATCCTATTATACAAAAACAAATGGCTGAAATGAATGGAATGAGTTATGATATGGTTGGTAAATTAGCTAAAATGTCAGAACAAACTTTACAGGATGCTATGAAAGCTAGTGGTGGTGACATGAAGGAAGGATTAGCTAATGCTTTATCTGCCCAAACTACTATTGGTAAAGAGGGCGATCAATTTAAAAATAAAACCGAAGACAACATGGCTTCTTTGGCCGAAAAAGCTATTAGTGCTGCAACTCCACTCATTCATACTGTAATAAAAATGTTGTCAAAGATACCGACTATTTTACTTGCTGCATTTCTTATTCTTGGTCCAATAGTTTTGAAAGTAATAGCAGGTATTAAAGAACGTCAAATGCGTGCTTCTGTTGATACTTCAGAACATATGAAAAAAGGAATATCTGGCGCTATGGAAATGGGTTCCAAAAAAGGCGCTGACATGATGACTAAAAACAGTTTGATTTCCAATCGCACTGTTAGCGAAGATAAATTGAGACGGATCAAAGAAGGTAGTGCTTATTCTGAACGAATGATGCGAGCTGAATATTTCCATATGATGGCCCAAACTAATATGGGTAAGGGTGGAAAAGTTTCAGCTGAAAGCACTTCCTTATGGCTTAAAGAATTAGCCATGGGATCTAAACCAGCCAGCGCTTTACTTATGAGCACTAAACAACACAATGCCGCTATTATGGATAAATTAAAACTTACTCAGCGTGATAATGCATTACAACATGAAGCTAAAGATTTTTTAATTGCAGAATATAAAATCCTACAGGACGAAAAAAATGTTACAATAAAATTGTTGGAAGCAAAGGAAAAGATAACCGAAGAAGCAAAGAAGATGACCGGTCAAGAAAGGAAAGCATTAAAAGGAAAGGGGTTGACCGGTCAAGAAAGGGAAGCATTAAAAGAACAGAGAAAAGATCTTCAAAAATATACAGACGCTCTGGAAAAAGCCGAAAAAGATAAGAAAAATATTATTAACCGAGAAACTTCCATGATGAAACACCTTTCGGTTCAACAACTTAAAAGTATGAAAGAAGAAGCTAAATTAACCCAAGACGATTTATTAGCACAAAAAGCAAAAGAAATTATATTATTAAAAGAGTTGAGTACCGAAAAAAAAATCACTGATGCTGCATTGAAACAAGTTCAAGATGAATTAAAAAACACCAAATTAACTGCCAGGGAAAAACTTGAGCTTATGAAAACTGAAAAAGGCTTGAGAGCTGAAGCAGATCAAATAACTAATGCTTATAAAGAACAACAAGTTAAGGTTAAAGGAATTCACGCCGAGATGGAAAAACAAGCAGACCTACAAAAAAATATACAAAACACACTCAATGGTAAGAAAACAAAAACTGAAGCTGAATCAAGAAAACCTTGGTTTGTTTTAGCTAATCATCTTGGTGCTGCTGCTCGTCATGCGGGTGCATCAATAAAAGATGGTGTGCATAAATTAGGTGCAAGTATAAAGCAGCATGTCGCTGCTATTAAAGAACATTTAAAACCAGCTGCTTTAGCTCAAGGTTTAGCTAAAGGTCTGGGCGGTTTAGCTAAAGGTATGGCTGGTTTAGGCGCATCTATGATTGTTATGACATTACTTAGACCTATATTTGAGAAATTAAAACCAGCTATAGAACAAATCCAAAAAGCTATTATGCCGTTAGTGGATAAAATGTTACCAATTATAATGGGTCTTATGAATGCTTTGATGCCTATTTTATTTGTTCTTATAAATGCTTTGATGCCTCCAATATTAGTTGTTTTAGGATGGTTGTTAAAAATATTAGGAATATTAATATCTGGAATTGCTACTTTAGCTAGAAAGTTTGGTGCGCACACTGAATCTTTAGACACTATGGCGGCTGGTTTTAAAAAAGCTGGTGAAGACACTATAAGTCTCGGCATGAATTGGAAAAAAATAGAGACTCCTTTACTCACTCTAGCTAAAAACAGTGAAGGCGAACCAACTACCAGTAATGGTGCTGAACCAACCATACTTAATAAATCTAGTGGCGTTGGATTTAGCAAGCAAGCGGCCTCTGAAGCTGCTAAAAATAATGACGGCAAAGATGTTTTAGAGGCTATAGCAGGGGCTACTGCCAGGACTGCCGACAATACTAAAGACGGATCAAAGGCGGCAGAAGATTCCAGAAATTTGGCTTATGCGCAAGCGCAATCTGATTTATTGCTAAAATCTAAAATTGAAAGCGTAGCAAATTCTTACGATAGAGGTAGAGCTGCTGCAAGAAAAGCTGAAAATGATGCTAACACGGCAATCGATTTATTCCGAGCTACGAATGGTAGAGCGGGTAAAGATCCATTTGCTACAACAGTGTCTAGATAATGACTAAATTAAAAGATCCATTGATTGTTTTTGAGGCTTGGCTCGAAAACTTAAGACAAGATTTTGAAATTAAAAACTTCAAGGATTTCAGAAATGAAATGTTTGAATTTATAAAAGAAAATAAGGATTTGTCAAGTGTTGAATTGATTGTGGAAAAATATATGAGGAAAGAATAATGGATTTAACCGATTTTATTAATAAAAATGTTCAAACAGTTTATGGTAAAAAAAACACAATAAAAGAAAATGTTGAAATTGTTATTGATACTTCTGACAACTTAATAAATACTTCCTCAAATAACACAAATATTAATTCAACTGATATTGTTTCAAAAAATGAATCAATTGAAGTTGGTTCAAACAGTAAAATTCCAAGTAATAATATAAATGTCAATGCATCAAATAATAATATCAATACCACTGATAAAAAACTTAAAGATGAAACTATTAGTTATGGAGATATAAATCCAGATTTTTTATCAAATAGAGACCATACTATAAACAATAATATGAACCCAACTGATACAATTATTAAAGATGAAAAAAGAGTTGTTGGCTTTAGTGATAGAATATCCACAGATTCTATCATGAACCCAATCAGCCCAATTAATAATAATATCAATGGAACTGATTATTATATTAAAACTGAAACTATAAATGAAGTAATTGAAAAAACTACAACATCTTTAATAAATAAAGACAAAACAATACCAAGAGTTTTAAATCCAACTGATTCAATTCTGAAAGACGAATCAATGAAAACTGGTTTTTCATCTGTAGTCGATCCAATAACCGGAAATGTTAGCTCTATAAGTCCAGAAGATGTAGATGTTATTAGATATATTACTCCAACTCCTTTGAATGAAAAAAACATTTATGATGTAAATCTTAAAACTGGTTTAGTAAGAAACAACCCCACGTATCTAACAACAGTTGAAACTTTACCAACTGATCAAAATATATTAATGAATAAAGTTGTTGGTGAAAATAATATCATCAATACAACTAATGTCATATTAAAAGATGAAACAAGTCAAATTGATAGAACTAATTTCTTGGAAATAAATATTCCAAATGATAATCAAACCATGTTGCAGCAAATTATTTCTGGTACCGCAACTACCGCTTCCATCGGTAATACCCTGATGAAGGAAGCTAATAATACTTTATCAAGTATGACAGGTGGATTATTTGGAAAGAATGAAGATTATGGACATCCTGTTCAAAATTCAACTGAAGTACAGAATGCGAAAGCGAATATAACCAAAGGAATAGATTATTTACTTAGTAATTCCAAAGCTTATTTAGCTAGTAATTATATTGAAGGCATTGGAAATCAAGCAAAAGGGTTTACTTCTGCCGGTGGATTAGCTGGTGGGCTACAGAATGTACAGACCGGATTATCTATTGCTTCGACTATAGCTACTTCATTAGTAAATGCTCTAACTCAATATCAATATTGGACTGCTGATGAATATGCTAATATTATAAATGTCAATTCCAAGGATTTAGCCGCAGGTGGTGGCAATAAAGAAATGACCATTAAGGCTTTTGATAAAGGAAATTTGGTTGGTAGGGAATTTGAACCTGAAGATGGAGTAAATACAACTATTTCAATACTTACCCCCAGTAAAAAAAATAATGGCAAATGGGAAAGTAAGTTAGATTCTAAAAATATGAATTTAATTGGAGCTAAAAATAAAGGAAACGAACATAATTCTTATGAAGTTGAAACAAGTAATACAGATTATATAAAAAATTTACGAACTAATAATTTTTATTCCAATCAAGATGAAAACACTGGACAATGGAGTAAAATAGAAGGAAAAAACACTTCATTATCAATAGAAAACATTAGAGATGCATCAAATACATATGCTTATAAAATTAATACAAAAGCAGAGGACAGTGTTTATTTATCTTCTTTGATTTATTTAGCACAAAAAGTAATTAAACCTATTGGATTTATTTATGTTAATCCTGTAAAAATTAATTCTGCAAGTCCTTTTAAAATTCCTTTTGAATTTAATCCAATACTAACAGAAGGAAGTATTGAAGCTCGTTATTCCGCCGTATCTTTATTATCACGTATTGGTGAATTAAGAAGTTATACTGGAACTGGAGCGTTAACTGTTTCGCTCAAGACACAATATCTTATTACTAATGGCAAAGTTAATTATCCAAGTAAGGACGCTGGGACCTTTAAAACACCAGCAGGATTTGGCGTCGCAGGTTCAAATACAGACGAATGGCTAGGAGGCGATTTTTCAACTGAAAACGATTGGGCAGATACATATACTGAAGATTATATTACTCAATTAGAAGTGGCTTATAGAAGTTTGGTGTTGCCCAATTTCTCTAATAGCGACACACATAGTATAAACTACGCTAGACCGCCGACTGTTAAAATTATTTTATCATCAAAAGAAAAAGATGATGGAACGTTCCCTGCAGGCGGAGCTTATGAGTTGGCATACCCATTTTTAGGAAGTACTATGGATAGTAATGGAAAAATTAATAATTATACAAATAATAATATTCTTGCATCTCAATTTAATGGTGGCGAAAAAAAGTTTTACTTGCATAAAACTTTTGTGGTTTCAAGCTTGACAATATCTAAAACATTTGAAAGTCAAAATGCTTATTATGATGAAAGTGGTATTTTAAGATTTGATGGATTTACAGTTGATATGTCATTGGTTGAAACTACTCAGGCATACACAGATGCTTTACCAGATTATAATATTTATGCACAAAGGTTTGGGAATACTTTTTCTATGGATAGATAGAGGGTAGGAGAATATATGGCAAGCAGTAGGTATAAATTTTTTGCGGATGTAAAAAATAATGTTACAGGAACAGCATTTAAAGGGTTCCCTTCTACTAATCTCACAACATTGTTCTCAACAACTAACGATAAATCTTACACAATTCCTTTGAAATATCAATATCGTCCAGATCTGATAGCTAATTATTTTTATGGCGATCCAACTTTATTTTGGGTATTAGTATACAGCAATAATATACAGAATTCTCCGGAAGGATTTGAAACAGATAAGATCATTACAATACCTTATATAGCACGAGTAGTATCATTGGTTTAGGAGTTTATTGTGATATATAATGCACTTGTAATGGATAATTCTGATTTCACAAAAACAGGAACCATTAGAGTTAGAATACAGAATTATTATATGGGTGAATGGCATCAAGATCTTTCTAGTCATACCACTGATATCAATGAAGGATATAATGCAGAAGCTAAAACATATTCAGATTTTGATGCTTATATTTTTTCCCCAATTGGTGGTGGACAAAATTATGGATTATTTATTCTTCCAGAAATTAACACTCATGGTATAATTGCTTTTACAGGAACTCCACTTGAAAGAGGAACTCATTGCTTTTGGATGGGAACTATATTTACTCCCAGTTTTGATACAAATGGTAACATTAATAATATAAACATTCCGTCTGATAAAATTTCTTCCAATGGTGTTGGAGCTGATGGATTTGTTTCAGGATCTCCTAATTTTGAAAATGGATTATCTACTTCAGCTGCTTATGATGGAGCTTTGGTATTACGTTTAAAATCAACAGCAATAATGTTGGATGATCAAAAAAAGATTAAATCAGATCCATTGAATTGGGAAAAAAGTAACACTGAAAATTTAGTTGTTTTAAACAAAGATAACGTTCTTATACATCATCCTTCTGCATATGATACTAATCAAAAAGAATTGGCATATCAAGAAATAAATTTATCCTCTAATAGTTCATCTATTATTATGAGTTCAAAAAGTTCAGTTTCTGATAGTGCAAAAACAGCATTTCTGAAATTAGCAAATAACAGTGTTGATCTTTCGTTCACATTGTCTGTAAATGATCCTAAAAATAGTATAGTAAATTCAATAACAGTAATTGATAATTCTGTTACAATAAAAAGTAGTGGAAGTAATAATTCTACTATCACGGTAGGTGATACAGGAATTAATTTGAAATATAATAATAATGCTTCTATAAGTGTTGGTAATGGTGGGGAAATAACTATTTATACAAGTGGAGCTATTCATATCAATGGTGGCGAAGTTCGTATGGGTACGGGTAATGCTAGGGTACTAACAACTAATAGCAATATTAAAACTTATAATTGCGATAATGGGATGGTTATTACTGCAAGTGATTCTATATTTGGATAGGATGTTAAAAAATGACTGTAACATTAGGCGAAATACTAGGGATAGTTAGTAAAGCAAAAACAATGGATTGGAAATCATTAGGTGCTACATTAAAAGCAGCACCTAATAATCCAGCGCTAGCTAGAGCAGTAAATAAAACTGTAGTCAATGCGTTTTCTACAGCTATACAAGGGTTTGCCATATTTCAAACTGTCAATGACGTTTTAGTTATGGTAAGACCTATAATAAATTTAGTTAGAGAATTTGGAGATTGGAAAAATCCAGCTGTTTATCCAAAAATTGGAGCTGAGGCTATTTCTATAATAAAATCAATACTTATGGAATTAGGAATGATGGCTATTAGTACTGTTGAAGCCTATGTCCTTAATTATGAGATAGATTTAGGAAATCTAACGTCTGGTAATATTAATGGTATGAATAAATCAGTGAAAACAGCCACTAATAAATCTTATATCACAATAGCTAATTCAATAAGCGGACATTCAGTACAACCGCCAAAACTTGGACTTTCTTTGACAACAGCAGCCATGAATAATGCTTTTGCCGGATTATCATTTACATTGGATAGTGCTGTTAGTGGTGCTATTGATATGGATGGGATAAATGCAGCATTGACACAATTGACTTCTGATCCATCATCTGTTTTAAACACTAGTATGTATGGTCAATCGAATATTCCTGATGATGGGGGGTTGTCAAATATTATTAGTGCTCCTCAGAACATGTTTGAAGTACCAGATATAAATGCGATAGAAAACCCTCAGCCAACTATTAATACTTCATATGTTCCATCAACTATTCCTAATACTGATACGGTTAGAGAAATGTTGGATGCTATTGAAGCATCAATTAAAATTGATTTAACTTTTCTTTTTATGGAAATAGAAAATGCGCTCAATGGAATAACAGCACCTATAGATACTTCTAGTTTAAGTGCTGCCGATGCGGCAATACTATTAAATCTTACTAACGGGTTTCTTAATTCCTCAATGATGTCACAACTCGCATCTTGTAAAGAAGCTTTGAATAAGTTGTTCAATTACAATGACACGCAATTAAAATATATTTTGAGACTTGTAATGGCGGAAATAAGTGTTCAATTGCAAGCGATGATGTCTAGTTGCTTAGCTCAAGTAACGACTTTGATTAATGGTTTCGCTATAGGAATGTTATTTGTTGATAAACAGGCTGCTATAATGGCGCTTCTAACTGTTACCTGTTCAAATTTTCCTGATATATCTGCTATCCTACAAAAAATACTATTTGAATATTTAAGTTCCATGTATTCAAATGTTTATGTTTCAAATACAGGCAGACAACGCGAACTTTCTGCTGAGGTAATGAATTTTTTCGGCATAGTTCGAAGTAATTTTCTTACAAACTTAATTGCTAGTATTCAGAATATAAGATTGGAAAATTTAACCATTCGTGACGATTATTATAATTATAGTTATTCATCAATGAAAACATCATTGCAAAATTATGTGATGTATACTATAAATACAACCCCAGTCTCTAGTTTAGTGGATTATAATAATCTTAAAATCAATTTGTCTTTGGGAATAACTTCTATACTGAATGGTTATTCAGTTATTGTTTCAGAAAACATACCACATTCTTATTCAGAGAATATTATTGATAAAATCAATGAATTAAAGAACAATTTATATATAAAAATAAATGAATTGGTCAATAAGTCGATTATGCCTCCAGTTGATTATTCTGAATTTACAGTTTCTCTTGATGATGGAGACAGGGTAACTATACAATCGATGTATAAAAGTTTATATTCTCAATATACTATTAGTATAATTAACAAAGCAAAATCTTTAATTGATATGCAAGATGTTTATTTAAAACCGGAAGATTTAGAATATAAGTTAGTAAATCATACTAGTTCTGCTGATTTGTTTTTAAAGAATTCTCTTTTTGAATTATGTTCTGTGATATTGAATGGTTCTGTGTATCAAATTGTTTCCACTTCGGTATTAAGTAGTACATTGGTAGATTGTATTAATAATTATAAGTATATATTAAATTTTACCACCACTTTTTCTGCTTATTTAAAAGAACTTGAAATAGATATTATACAGAATGTTATACGTAATATAAATGCATAAGGATGGATAGATGACACCCGCAAGAAGAAAACAATTAACTTCTCAATTATTAAATAGTAAAAGCAATGACACTACTGCGGCTAGTATAAATAAATCTTTTGATGACATAGTAACTAATATTACAAATGATGCGGTAAATCTTCAAGAAAGTAATAATATTGCCAGCCAAATTCATACACTGACGTATGAATATCAACAAATAACTACTTATGCTCATACATATGGAATTTCTAATATAGGAAATGTTACATATCTTTCACCTGATCCTACAATAGGGACCACACACGCTGCTTTGCCACTTACTCAGGATGATGTTCAGGAGATGTGGGATGGCGCTAGCTTAAAAGCGGGTAACGTTTTTTATGTTCCTACTCCGAACATGTATGGTGGCGCACAATCACAGATGATGGTGTTAGATCCTACTTCACAAGCGGATATTGATAGCAATCAGAATGGTATTTCAACAATGGACCCAATAGTCCCAGCGCAATATATGGCATTAGGTGATGATACTGTTGATCTTATAACAGGGTATACTGAAAAGGATACTATTTTAGCATCTGTTTGGGCTCTTAATACATATTTATATGGTCAAAGTGGAAGTAATAAAAGTGTGTATAATACAGCAGTAAATTTCACTGCCAATGGTACTAGTAATATTTATATTAATATTGTTCCAGCTCACGCAAAAACTTATGATTTAGGATCAACTTTATGTTTGAATTATGGCTCTAATTATTGTGTGGCAGTTACTACTGGGATTATAACTAAAGACGTAGTGGAAATGGTTAATAAGGGTGGAGCTAATGGGGGCGGTCAGACGGCAGTTGTTTACCAACAGGACGCTGGAAATATTGCTAGAATATTATTTACAAGTTCTCAAGACGGATCTGCCTTCCCTAATGGAACTGGAATTTATCAATCATTAGGAGCTGGATCAGGTATAACTCAGGAAGCTTGTAGCTCTGCTATTAATTATTTGTTAACTGTTTTAAATAATGAAAAAAGTATTCTTACTGGCTGTTTGGTTAAATCAAAACATATAACTGCATCTATAAACAATATTAATATAACAATATCAGCCATAAATACTTGGTTAATAAATCCTTGGGATAGTGGGTATATTAATACTCTTTTAGCTTCTTTGAATTCCAGGTTAAACACGGTTATTCCAGCCAGAGCCACAGAAATTAGGGCGGATTTACCGGGCATGTATAAAGATAGAGCAGCTGTTGTTCAATTAAGGCTGACAAAAAACCAAGGTACACTTAATAATGTTCATAGATCTATCTTAAGGGCTAAAAAAAATGCTTCACAATCAACGTCTAGTGGAGCTTCTGATGATTATTATTCTTCAAAATTTGTATTACAAGCAGTGGTAAATGATGCTGATAATTCAAAAAATATTTGTGTGAAGGCTATTAGTGGTAGCACTGGCAGTTTAAGTTCTGGTGATGATATCTTTATCATTGCTGATGATCAAAATGAGATAGAAACATACATAGTAGGAATTCAACAGACGACACAACAAGTCAACGATACTACGAGAAGCACTGTTCAAAGCCAAACAGAAACAGTTTATAATATTGTTTTAGCGGATAGGATACCAGATTATTATACGGTGTCTAATAATTTGCGTATAGCCAAGCAGCTTTCTGAATAATTTCAAACTAAAAATAAGTAAGAAAGTTAAATTGAGAAGGTCATAATAGATGAAATCTGTTTCTTTGTATAAAAATGATTTTTTAACCATAAAAACAGGAAACTCCGCGCTTTCTGAAAGCATTGAGCGGATTATGTTGACTTCTCCCGGCGAAAGGGTTAATAATCCAACATTTGGATGCATGTTGAAAAGTAGTATATTTGATTTCAGCACGTATTTAACAGAAGATATCATAGTCAATGTTACAAATGCTATAAACAAATGGGAGCCAAGAGTTAACGTTTTAAGTGTCACTATAGATCAAATAGATCAACAAACTTTTAATGCTTCAGTTAATGTTCAAAATGTGGCAACACAACAAGTTTTTAGTATAACTACAATTCTCACTACTTAGGAATTAATATGAACAAAAGGAAAAAATATGGCTATTACTAGTTTGCCAAATACTCAATTCTCAGGTATAGACTTTAATAATATAATGACTGATATAGTCACATTAGTTACAGACAATCCTGTTTATAATAGTAATTGGGATGATTTTCTTTCATCAAACGCTGGAAGAATGATGATAGAATTGTTTGCTTATATTGCTGATCAATTATCAATAAGGATAGATTGGTTTGCCAATGAAAACTTTATAAGCACAGCAACACAGGATACTTCTATATTAAATCTTCTTAAATTGATCTATTATAAGCTTAGTTTAGCTGAGTGTTCTATGGTTGCTGTTGACTTAAACCTGCAAATACCTGTAACTACTATCCCTCTCATATTAACTCCTGCTTATACGCCTTTATCGGGAATTAGGAATAATATATATTCTTTACTTGCCTCAGATAAAAATGGTAACACTAAAAATTTTGAATTCATAAATCGTAATTCCGTAACAGGTGTTTTTGATTATATGTCTCCAGTGTCTATAATTGGGTCAGTAGCAAATCCTGTTTCTATAACTTCTTTTGACGTTTACGAAGGTACTACTAAAGTTGCAATTTTTACTTCTTTGACAAATGATAACCCTCATTTCCAATTACCAGATACCTCAGTGATAAAAAATTCTATTGTGGTATATCAACGGACCTCTACGACTGAAATTACTTTGATGGAGGTTGATAATTTTTTAAATCCAAAAGCTTTTGATTTAGCTTTGAATATACCATATGTTGTTAATGTGTTGGATGTTGGCGTTGCTGAAATAGAATTCGCTCCATCCTCAGTTTTAGCCGACCCAAATAGAAGGTTCCCAATTGGTGGAACCATTGAAGTTTTTTATAGGGTAGGTGGCGGAAGTTTGGGTAACATAGCAATTAAAAATATAAACACTACCAAAGGTATATTAGATAGTATTAACACTATCCATCCAATAATTTTTACAAATAATATCGCTGGAACTGGCGGAATAGATGCCGAAACAATAGAACATGCCAGATTAAATGGACCAATGGTTACATCTACTTCACAGAAGACTGTAACTATAAAGGATTATGATGTTATTCTTAATAAATTTGGTAGTGTTTTGCTGTCAAAAACTTATGGGTCTATAAATGCCCCATCTGATTTTTATAGTTTGTATGGAAGAAACATAAATCCACAGGAAGTGTGGAATTATGTACTGTTTAATAAAAATTATAGCGCAGTCCCGACTTCTCAGTATAATAATTTCAAATGGATAACAACATTTTTAGAAAATAGATTTAATGAATTATATTCTTTTAATTATGGAAAATTTAACGTAGTAAGCATACTACCCGTTAAAAAATTACAACCAACATTGCAATCATATACCTACGTGACCGATACCAACAAGAGTACATTTAAAAATGCTATACCAGCATATGTATCAGACGATTATAAAAATTTAATAATTAACAGTGGAGTTTTTAATACCGAATTAAAAATAAAGTTTTCTTCAAATCAAGTTTCTACCACATTTTTTGATTTAATTGATGTGTCTAATGATTATACTGTCCAATGGCTTAAAATAGGCAATGGCCTTGGGATTAATACCATGACCGGTACATTGTCAACCGTATATACAACGTATAATATCATAATAAATGGCGTTAATTACTCATTTGTTTATGGTGTAAATGGTAAAAATAGTTCCTCCATTAAGTATAGTCAGCTGGCTAATTTAATTAATACATCTTTAAATTCAACTTATTCGGGGACTACATCAAACTTGAACGATTTTATGATAGTTGGGCAGATTGTGGCTTCGGAAGATTATACAATAGTAATAGATAGTAATGGCACTACAGATACTTTTATTTGGCAAAAAAATGGATATTTCTCACCATCAATTCCAATTTCAACCTCCGTCATTTCTATCGACAATGGGGCTTTCTCTATACAATTCGCAGCACAAACTGGGCATACAATTGGTAATATGTGGGCAGTATCTTGTATTAATCCAGCATTTTGTTCTTGGGATATAAGTCCTATAACAAGTTCTTACGATATGGAATTTTATATTCCTAATACTTCCGATGTTTTATCAATTAAATCAGGAAGCCCTGATTTATTGGCTTTTGTTTATCCTGGTTTCCTTTATTTAGAACCGCTGATAACAGAAAGAGCTTCTATCAATGGAACTGGTTTTATCAATGGAAATAAAACTAAAACTGGATTAGGCTATATAGGTAGTTTACCTGTTATTAGTGTAGACACGGAGGATTGTTCAGCTGAATTTTCTTCAGATGCGGCATTAATTTCAGGAAGTTCTATAGCAACATACGGTTATGATATTAGTACAAAAAAAAGTATTGGCGTGAGTGTTGATGGCAGAGGAATGTTGATAATTCCATTGTCAACCGATTATACGTCAATTGATAAAAAGCTTATCTTGTTATCTAACCCTTCGCCTCTTGGTTCTGGATATTCACCTGGATCACAAGATGTCGCTAAGTATAAATATGGTATTGTAGAAAAAGTAAATGCCGCTTTTAGTAGCTCGAATTATTATGGTAGCGCAGCAACCTCAACTCAATGGCTTGGAATTGATGGAGTTGTTACACATCCTCTAGCACAGGGTGACGGACTTACCTCTATTTCTCCTAATACTTATAACGTGAACATAAATGCTACCCCCTATGCAGTACCTCTAGGAGGTTCTGGTAGGACGGGGCTAGCCTACAAAGTTATTGCTGATTATATCAATACTTCTTTAAGAACGACGTATTCAGGAACCTCTTTGAATGATTTTTATATAACTGGTACCACCTCAATAGCAAATCCTTATACAGTACAAATAAGTTCTATAGGCAGTACAGATATTTTACGATGGAAAAATGGCGCTGGTCCTTGGGTTATGCTCGGTGGATTATCCTCTATTAGTAAAACATCTGATAATGGAACTACTTGGAGCAGTCCAAGTAGTCTAACAGGTTGGGGTGCCAATACAATTAAAACAATGGTAACTGATGGTACCGGTGTAATAATGGCTGGAGGGACTGGTGGATATTTTAGTTTATCCACTGATTTCGGAACAAGTTGGTCAATTCCCGCTGTATTAAGTGGTTGGTCTGGTGCAAATAATATAAATGGTATCGCAACTGATGGCCTTGGTAATTGGATGGTGGTTGGAGATAATGGATTTTTTAGTTTAACAAAAAACAATGGTATAACATGGACTACTGCGGCTTTAGTTACTGGATGGACAACTAGCATAACTGCTGTTGCTACTGATGGAATAAATTGGATAGTAGGTGGAGCTAGTGGCAAAATTAGTTATATAACTGAAGCATCTTTATTGGGAATTATAACATGGACTACATATACTTTACCAAGTTGGAACACCGAAACCATTAATAGTATTAAAAGTGACAATAATCCAAACAATACTTTTAGTAACTGGGTAATTGTTGGAACCAGCGCTAAACTTAGTTATACTGTTGCGTCAAGTCTTGGTTCTTGGAGTATAGTTGTGCTTGCTGGTTGGAGCGGGGATATTAAATCTGTAACTACAGATGGAATTGGAAATTGGATAATAGTTGGAGCTGGTGGACAAAAATCAACCTCAATAAATAATGGGGCTAATTGGACGTATTCAAATATAGCTGGTTTTAGCGCTGGCACTATTAATTCTGTTTCCACCGATGGGGTTGGAAATTGGGTTGCTGTAGGGGATACGGGCCGAGCATATAGTGCTATTACTGCTGCTATAGCTTCCACTACTTGGACCTCAATTAGTGGTTGGTCAACAACTAATATTTCTAAAGTTTGTGCTGCGTCTAATTGGCATTCAAGAACAGTGACAACTTCAATCGTATCAATAAATAATGCTATGAATATATATTTTGGTGGTATAACAGGGCATACAGTTAAAGACACTTGGATAGTTTCAAATACTGTTCCTTATTGTTGCGCATGGGCACCAAAGAAAGGTGTAAATAGTTGGGATATAAAATTTTATACTGCTCCAGGTAATACCTCAACAATTATTGTGGCAGCTGGGACCCCTCCTGATTTATTATATATATTATATAGTAGCACATCTTATGCTGGGTTGGTTCCAGTAGCAATTCCTGCAGGGGATTATTCTAATATTGCTTCGGTTGTTACAGAACCGATTACTGGAAATAAATATTTAAAATTTACTTCACCATCTACGGGTATTAATTCAACAATACAATTTATAGTATCTGATTATTTATCAACTCTTGATACTTCAATTGAATTGATGGATACATTTGGTGTGCCATTTATTGGAAACGCAAGTGATTTTTGCGTGGGGCAGAAAAAGATAACCATTATATCAAATCCTTTAAGCGAATATTTTGGTTCCATCATATATGAGCATAATAGCATTGCATACCCTTCATATTATTCAAATATTATTTATTCACATTATGTTGCTCAACAAAAAAACAGTATAATTTTAGGAAGTGTGTATAATAATTTTTATGTTACAGGCGATGCCATTATTGATGCTTTATATAAAAATGATGTGTATAGAATTTATAATACAAATGTATATTTGAATGGTATTCCAAATGTTGAAGCTTCAGATATTAAATTAGCATTTACAAATGTTCCTGTTTTCACTAATTCAATAGATGCAATAGAAAATGACAGTAACAGGATTGATATTTATCCAATGGAGTATATGAAAATTCCATCAATTGACTTACATGGAATTTCCGCTACCACGTTTGCTTCAACAGACTATTTGATGTTCAATATTGATGGATTAGGGAAGTTAGAAGTTCAATTGGGTTCAGCAATAAGTAGTTTTGATTTATTGATTTCCGCTATAAAATTAGTCATTAGTTCAAACTTGGCATACAGTGGCAACATTGTTAATTATCTAGAATTAGATGCATCAAATCCTTATATTTTCTGGCTTAAGAGTGCTTCTAAAAATTCAAATAGCAATGTCACTTTGTATAGACAACCTCCTACTATGAATTATGAGGACAATCATGCGCTTAGTAAAATTTTTGGTAGTCCATTATTAAATTCGTCAGATCCAGTGTCTTTAATGCAATTTGGTAATTTATATTTTTATGATACTTCCTTTGATAATGCAACTATACAAAATGCAACCTTTAATACATTTAACGTTGGGTTTGATTTAGCTGGGGGTATGCTTGACACTATGCCGTCAGGGTATGCGAATTCTCCAACTGTTAATCATGATGCTTTGCCTTTTACTTATTCTTTTATTGATCCTTTGACTAGCATTGCAAGAAATCCTGATTATTACTTAACATATGAGAACTATAACGTTACTTATGCTGGGCCTAGTAATAATAATGATTTAAATTTTAGTGGTAATATTGTTGATACGTATGTTATAACAATTAGCTCAATAGGTACTCCTGACCAATTCACATGGAATAAACTTTCTTCTACGGTTATTTCAGCGCCTCTTAATACTTCAACTATTAATGTTACTATAAATGATGGCGTTAATATATTGAATATTAATTTTGATTCCCCAATTGGTCATGGAGTTGGAGATACATGGACTATAGTTCCAAATAATTATTACAAAATGAATAAAACAGCGATTAATAGAATACCTGATAATGAATTCTATGTGCATTTTGTGAATGACAGGACTAAAGAAAATGTTACACTTGATGAGACTTTATTACAAACTTACCTAAATGAATATAGGTTGACCAGTGTTACTAATAAAATAATACAACCTTTGTTTAGTACTTTCGATTTTGCTGCCACAATAAATTATAATCCTACATATTCTTTATCATCTATACAGTCCTCAATAAATTCTTTATTAACTTCTAATTATAGTGTATCCAATTCAATTGTTGGCAATAACATAAATAAATCATCAGTGGTGTCTACAATTCATTCAGTAAATGGAGTTTTGTCCATTACAATAAAATATTTTGGAAAAGATTATACAGATTTTACAACAAATCAAGAAAACAGTATGCCTGCAAGGTTTGATGAAATTATTGTCTTGTCTGAAAACATATTGAACACTGATTTGGTTCAAGTTCATGGTTTAATTCTGGATTATATAGCTATAATACAATAGGAAAAATATGAAACATTATGATTTAATTAATTACATATCGATACTTAAAAATGATGTTGCTTTAACTAGTTTGTTGTATGAATACGAATTTCTTCTAAACACTAGCAACAGTAATTATACGTATCCTATTAGTATCAATGGCAGTAGTTTAGTATTTACAAGTATTGACGATTATAATTATAATATATTTTATAATATGGCACAGTTATATGATGTCAATAGTGATCATATACAAAATAATTCAGTGGTTTATTTATCCGATATAAGCGTGACTGTTAATTTGACACTCGCTGAAAGTTTTTATACTATTTTTTATGTTTCATCTATTCCAATTTTGGTGTTAAAACAAATTTATTACACTTTGAAATATTCCTCAATAAAAATGTTTTTCAGGGATAATTATAGCAAATTTTTACCTGATTTCGATAATTATTCCATTGATAACACACAAAAAACAAAATTGTTACAAACAGCTTTCATGCAAGAATTCGATAAGTTTGCATCAATCATGGAAAAAATAAAATCAATTGGTAATATAGATACCATACCGGAAGAATATATCAATTATCTGGCTCAATTGATTGGTTTCGAAAATGCTTCATTGGAATTGCTGACATTGGATGCTTATAGATACTTAGTTAAAAATATAGTTGACGTCTATAATATGAAAGGAACTACTTACTCGTTTGAATTATTCTTTAACTTCCTTGGTTTTGATACAGTAGTGACAGAATATTGGTTTGATAGAAGATTTTATTTATCAGGTTATAAAAGTAACCCATATACGGGTGAAAGCGATAATACTAAATTTGGTTATTACCTCACTCCATATGAGCCAATGAATAATCAGTTTTCTTTTACTTCAGAAATGGCAACTCAGGAATACAATATAAAAAATTTACTTGATTTTAATAGTCTGACTGATATTTCAAACTCTATCAGTTATGGGGTTACTGAATTACTTGGCTACAAAAAAGTTTTTGGTTCAAGTAAATATACCGGAGAAACATTTGAATTTTTTAAAACAAATATAGTAAATTATAATATAATTTCAATGGATACGCAGTATATATCAACTGGTATCACAAGTATCAATCAAATTAATGCAATTTTATCATATATTGAAATGCTGACCCCAATAAATATTTATAAACTGATAACTTTCTCAACACCTCCAGGAATTGATGATGTGTCAAAAACAATATTTTTGGCGGATGATAATACTGAAATTTTAAACAGAACTTTCTTGAATTTAAATCAAATAACAAACGATGCAAATGGGTATTATTACTATATAAATAATATTCCATACGCAACCTTGGATATAGTAAACTCTCCTATGTCTATAACCAATAATAATTCTACCATATGGATTATGGCAGGTTCAAATGGATATTATAGCAAGTCAACAAATACTGGAGCAACTTGGTCAAATTTTACAACAATAAAAAATTGGGGAGTTAATACAATAAACTCCATAGCTAATAATGGAACCAATTGGATAGTTGGGGGATCTAACGGATATTTCAGTGTTTCAACCGATAATGGAGTTACTTGGTCTGATGCTGCTCCAATGAATGGATGGTTTAATAATAATATATTGAAAATTGGTGTAAATGGCACAAGTAATGTTTGGATAGCTGTTGGGACTAATGGGTTTTATAGCATCTCTAGCAATAATGGGACAACTTGGTCTAATGCGGCTTTAATGGATGGCTGGTCCAATACGTATATAAAAACAATTTATGCTTATTCAGCCAATCATTTTGTTGTTGGCGGGCAAAATGGATCATATAGTTATTCAAGTGATAATGGAACTTCTTGGTCTACAAAAACAGTTATGACAGGATGGAATACCAACACTATTAATTCAATAGTCAGTAGCGGTACAACAAAGTTTTTAGCTGTGGGAACTAACCAAAAATATAGCATTTCAACTACTGGCGTATCTGGTTTTGGTTCAGCTCAAACAATGGCTGGCCTTATTGGAAATCTTATATCAATTACTTATAATAGTAGTATCACTACTTGGGTGGTTGTTGGCGAAAATGGTTATACAACTACTTCAAGTAATAATGGAAGCACTTGGACCAATGATTCTTTAATCCCCGGTTGGATTTCCAGAATTGTAACTGGAGTAACATTCTCTCAAGCTGCTACAAAATTGATAGTAGTTAATACAAGTGGTTTTTATGCCATTTCAAATGATAACGGAACAATTTGGCCAAATAATTCTCAAGTGCAAACCACTAAGTGGGCTGGTGCCCCAATATTTGATATTGTTAACAGAAAATATAATATTGCTAATATAAAATCAATTCAATATACTGATATAGAAAATTATGAAAGTAAATTTATTGTCGATTACCCTAATTCATATGATAATAAATGGTCCAGTAAATCAACTGATAATGGAGTTAATTGGACCCCTCCAAGTCAAACAATGTTCGGCTGGCTAGCTAATGCGGTTTTAGCAGTTGCTATGGATGGAGGGGCTAACCCTTGGCTTATTGTAGGACAAAATGGATGTTATAATATTTCAGCAGATGGTATAACATGGGGTTCTGTTTTAAATATATTTGGTTGGGGTTCCAATAGCATCAATGATATAGGTTATGATGGAATTGGACATGTAATAGTTGGTGGATCAAATGGACAATATTGTGTTTCATCAGATTATGGATCAACTTGGGGAACTGTATATAAATACGTTTTAAATACTTCAACTTCTACTCAAGCTTGGTCATCAACTGTAATTGGTTCAACAGTCATTATTACAGGTAATGTCATGGCTGCAACTTCAGCTGTAACAATTGCAACAAACGGAGTTGGCATTTCTATAGTTGTTGTTCGAACTGTTGTAGGTGATGGTTCCAATGTTCCTACGCAAACGTTGACAGTTTCAAACAATATAGTCAGTGGCACCTCAATTACAATTGATGGAATAGATATACCAGTATCAATTGGCGATACTTCAATCATTGTAGCAAATAAAATCGCAAAGGCATTGTCAGTTAATTCAGTTTATGCAGTTACGTATGGAAGTTCCTCAACAACTTGGATAGCTGCTGGAGCTAATGGATATTTTAGCAAATCAGTAAATAGAACCACTTGGAGCACCGCAATAAAAATAGCAGGATGGGGTGCTAATAATATCAATGCCGTAGCTACTGATGGCTCTGGAAAATGGATGGCAGTTGGAACAAATGGCTTGTTCAGTGTTTCAATTGACAATGCAGTAAATTGGACAACAGCGAGTGTAATGGATAGTTGGTGTTTATCGCATAACGAAGATATCAATGATGTTGCTTATGGCGGGGGCAAATGGGTGGCGGTTGGTTCAAATGGTAGTGTTAGTAATTCAATAAATAATGGATTGACATGGAGTTCTTGTAAAGAAATAACTGGATGGGGATTGAATGCCATATCTTCTATAGTATATAGTAGTTTTGGATCTAATTGGATTGCTGCAGGAGCTTTTGGTAGGGTTAGCAATTCATCTGATGGCATTACTTGGACCTCTATAAATCCAGCACGAGGAAATCCAGCTGTAGCTGCTATAGGTAATTGGTATAGTATTTATATTAATTCAATAGCTATTGATACTTCAGGACATGTTGTAATAGTTGGTAACAGTTTATATGATGCTGGGATGGATCAAACATTTTTAGCTCAACAATTTTCTTCCGATAATCTAGCTTATGATACTGGAAATGATTTAAGTTATTCCAAAGCAATTCTCAAACTTAATAATAAAAATTTAGGCAATTTGATAATCAGTAATTTCTCTAATCTATATAGTCAGTATAGTTTACCCCCTCTTGTTGTTCAATATATAACCATTAACGATGGAACTGCACATAGTTTAATAACATTAAAAAATCCTTTCAATGGCAGCGAACAAATAAATCAATTGGTTGGCAAAAAAATACAATTAAAAAATTTGTCTGATTTAACTAAAAATGGAATTTATACTATATTAAATGTTTCCTTAAGCTCTGCCCCAGTTTATGCTAATTTATATGTTCAGGTTGCTACTTTATCTGGGACAGATCAATCAACAGTTGGTGGGTTAGCATATTTAGATACCGAAAATACAACACTTGGTAGGGTCGTCTTAGATACAATTTCTGATAGAGTAATCAATTATGTGGTAAATAGAAATAGTTTCACTTGGGGCACATCTTCTCAAATATTATCAACTTATGCAATAAATGCAATAGCAACCGATGGAGTTTCAACTTGGATAGTTGCTGGTAATAATGGTTATTTTAATAGATCAAACAATAATGGAGTAACTTGGTCAGGATTTACTCAAATATCTGGTTGGTCAACTAATTCAATCCGTGCAATAGCAACAGATAATAATGGTATTTGGTTTGTAGCCGGTGACAATGGAACAGTTAGTAGTTCTACCGACAACGGAATTTCTTGGTCAAATGCAGCAATTCCTTTGGGGTTTGTAGCTAATGCAGTTAGGGGAATAGCTACTAATGGCAATAAAAAATGGATCTTTGTTGGTGATAATGGTAAAATGAATGTCACATTGAATAATGGTGCTAATTGGGGCACGGTATTTACAGTATCTGGTTGGACAACTAATGGAATTTATACAATTTCTAATAATAAATCAGTATGGATCATAGGTGGAGCTGCAGGTCTTTCTAGTATCTCTAATAACAATGGATTAACATGGACTACGGCGGCTCAAATATCTGGTTTCGGAAGTAATATAATTCAATCAATCGTTAATGATAATAAAACAACTTGGATGGCTGGTGGAGTTGGAGGATATTGTTGTTTCTCTATTAATAATGGATTAACTTGGTCCACACCAACATCAGGAGTTCTATCAAGCACTAATGCCATATATTCAGTGGCAACTGATTTTAATGGCGAATGGATTGTTGGCGGCGCTAGTGGTTATTGGAATAAAGTAAATACTATTACTGTGGCTATTCATTCGGGTGGGGGCGGTACGGGCTATGTTGCAGGAGATGTTGGTAAGGTTGTCAAAATATTAAGTGGTTCAAAAACAGCTCTTTTGTTAATAAATACTGTGGCAATAGGAGCTGTGACAAGTGTTACATTGCTTAATTCAGGGCTTAATTATACGGCAGCTACATCTGTGGCAACAAAGGGTGACACTACCGGTTCTGGTTTGATTGTAGATATTACTGCTGTTTTAAGCAGTGGAACGGCAGCTCAAACAATCATAGGAACTAATCAAATAAATGTGATTGCATCAAACATAAATAGTAAGTGGATAGTAGGTGGCGCAAGTGGTTATTGTAATAAAACTTTATAAGTTAATTAAAGGAGATCGATATGTTAAAGGATAATATAGTTAAAAGTTTTAATATTCAAAAATTTGATAAAGATTTAATGCAATTTAACTTTCGTGGAGAATTGGATGTAAAAGGTCATATGGATGGCCAATTGGTCTATCATGATGGCGGAGATAATACCATCACTACATGGGCAAAACATTCAATGATACATGCACTCACAGGTGATGAATTCACAGCATGGGGGTCTCTTGGAAAAAATACTCCATTGAATACTCATGCAGCATCGACTTATGTCAATCCTGATGGAAATTGTATATCAAATAAACAATATTGGTGGAATTATGCTGACTTAGTTTCAAGTTGTCCTCCTTGGACAACGCCTAATGCCGCGGATACTACCGCAGCTACATTGCTTTATAGCATTTTACCAACTAAAATTTTGTTTGGAACAGGTAGAGAAAGTGATACTTGGGGGCATTTGACAACTCAAGAACAATCAATATTGTCTGCAGGTGGATGGACGGGCGGTTCAGATCCTTCTACTGGATTTGAAACTGGTATAGCATCAACTACTGATAATTATTATAGTGGAACTTTAACTAATGCAGGAACTTATGGTTCTTTTTCTGGAGCAGGTACTATAACTAATTCCAGAACTTTTACTGACCCATTGACAGCTAAACTTGTTGGAACTCCAGACCCAGGTGAGTTTGGTGTTCAAGGAGCTATAAAAGATAGTTTGCCTGGATCTGGTGTTGCTGCTGGTGTTGTAACTAGAGTAAATACTGGAATAGGTAATCCTAACTTCTTGTATTTTCAAAGAGATTTCACCACAAGATGGGCCTCAACTTCTAGTGAAGTTTATATTTCTTCCAATACTGGCGATAATTATGAACATAAAATAACTTATTCTATGACCATGCCTTCGCAGACAGATACTTACCTTAATTGGTATTATCCTTATAATGGTTTCACATTGAAAGTAGCAGGTCTTTTTTCTGATAGTAGATTGGTTATGGGTAATTACATTCCCCCAGGCCAATCCGCCGCTGGATATTATCAATATACTAATATGCCAAGTGGTATAATGTTTGCTAAACGTTATATTTCTCCAATTACTAAGGTGGCGGGGTTACAACTTTCAATACAATGGACCATATATATTTAAATTATTGCTTTGGAAATATATTTAACAAGTGAAAAGAAGATGCAATGCATCTTCTTTTTTATACCTTGGAAAATTTTGTAAAATAGACCCTGCGCCAGCAAATTAATTATATCATTTTTATTGGTAACGGTTTCTCTACGCTTTTTAAAGCACCTAAAGCTTTTAAAATACTTTTAGCGTATTCGACAGATCTTTTTGGTATCTTATCATTAAGTACCGCCGTAGGTCCAGCATTGTATGCCATTAAAGCTTTCTCAGTATCATTTTTAAATAGTTTTAATAACCATTTAAAATATTTAACCCCAAGAGTAACATTGTCCTGTGGATTCATAACATCAAATTCTTTCTTCGATGTCCAAAATTTTTCCACAAACCATTTTATATATCGACTGTTTAATTGCATCAATCCTATGTCTTTTGATGTAGGATTTTTACCTATCGCATTAGATTTCCATTCACTCTCTTTGTTTATTAATTCTTTGATCAAATCAAAATTAATACCTTCTTTCTTACATATTTCAGATACCATTGCTTGAGGTGAAGTAAGCTTTTCTTGGGTCTTAAACACAACATTTGTCGCTTCAAACCCTTCATGCGGTTTGTGTAATAACATATCAGGATGTGGATGCTTTGGCTTTCCTATTTCAGCATCTTCTATAGTGGTAGTTCTTGTTAATTCAGACAGAAGAGTTGCTAGAAGAGTTCCTAAAAGCATTGTAGCAGTGCCAAAAAGAAAAAATAATCCAAGTTTTTGTAAAGTACGTTTGACTTCATTGTTGCTCACTATATGAAGTAGTTCCTTTTGTTCACTTTT
>Ga0209083_1000780_pt1 | contig 42666 bp, 75 predicted proteins | sample AM7aDNAmetaG_FD_184132 | JGI IMG/M metagenome (GOLD analysis project Ga0209083, IMG submission 184132) | Freshwater microbial communities from Finland to study Microbial Dark Matter (Phase II) - AM7a DNA metaG (SPAdes) (version 3) | ecosystem: Environmental > Aquatic > Freshwater > Lake ... | reverse complement strand
TAGATAGAAAACGTTATCATAGATTCAATTTCCGCAAAGATAAATTAATTCGTGAAGGATTCGATTCAACAAAAAGTGAACACGAAATTATGTTAAAAAGAAAAATTTATCGTATATATGATAGTGGAAGCTTAAAATTTAAACTTGAGTTACACCAGTCCAAATAATATTTATGGTTGATAAACCATTTACAATAGGAACATCATTATAATAAATCCCATTCCTATCATACCATCCCCCTCTTAATATTGCCAATTCATTCTTATCTACTATAATATCTCCTAAAATTGGATCTAATCCTAAAATTTTATTAATATCATAACGTTCTTGACTTGGTGATGTTGGATACATATATTTATCTAACGGTGATATATTTGTATTTGGTATATTTCCATTAGTATTTTGTTGTGTTCTGTTATTATGATAATCTTCATTTTTTCTTGATATGAATTCAATGTTTACTGAATCGATTCCAGTAATATTTTTAATCATACGAATAATATCAGCTCTAACTATTCTATCAAATCTATTATTGTAAACAAAGTAATCAGATAGATTTTGTATAATAAGATTTCTCAATGTATCTTCTAGTGCATTTGAATATCTTCTTATATAAACATTCACAACGTAAAAAGATAAAACTGGATCCAATATTTGAACTGATGTGGTTATACTCATTGTTGCCATCATTTTTAAATAATCTAACGTTTTACTTTTTTCATAAGAATCTAGATAAAAAGCATCTAATGGAATATTAAAGTAATTATAACTTCCCTGAAAATAATTTATAACACTTGGTATTAAAAATAAATACATAACATTATCAAATACATTTGGAAAATATGTTTTCATGTTTTCTCTAACAGTATCAATATTAGCAACGTTGTTTCCGAAAGTTGCTACAATAAAATTATCTATGTATAAATTATTACTGGTATTAGTATCATCTAATAAATTAAAAGCATTAATTAAAGAAAATTTATTTAATTTTTGTAATTGAAATATAAATTGTGGTGGTGTTGCTAATACAAAATTTCTTGAAACGTATGGAATAATTGCCTTAGTTAAAACTTTACTTTCTTTATCACTTCCAAAATCAATATTGTTTTCTATGGTTATATCAAATAAATTTTCCATATTTAATATATTCCCATCATTATCAACAACATCATCAACAAATGTAAAATCGTTTGTTTTGTTATTTAAAATATTTCCATTTTGACCATCAGATAAAAGATAAGAAACTTCAATTATACTTCCTATATCTGGAACAAAACCATTATCTCCTGTTCCGAAATAAATATCTAAACCTCCATTGAAACCGGTTCTTGACCAAAATGCCAATTCGTTTGGAAGCATATCATATAACATGTCTTTTTTATTTAACAATACACCATTGTAATAAACAGCAAAATTAAAATTTTCTATATTTTGAGTAGAACTTATATTAACAGAAAAAGATTGTACTTTTAATCCAGTTCCTGTAAAATTTTGTGTTTCATATTTTCCCTGAATGACATTCAATAAAATCGATGTATCAGACATAATTTGATATATCGTATAACTATTTCCAATAATAATATTATAAAATAGATTATTACTTTTGTTTTTTATTGATGTTTTGTCATATATTTTTATTTTGGATCCGGCAATTTCATCTGATATATTTGTTCCGTTTTTAAGTTTTAATTTAAGTGTTCCTGTTGCTGAAATTGGTCTAGTTGGATTGTTACCGGATATACGAGATTCATTTCCTATAACACGATCGTCGGTAGATGTATCTATTGACCATTGTTGAACAGCATTTTTGGCATACAAAATAGAATGAGAATATAATTCTTCATTGGCTGTTATTATTTGACCGTAAGGCGAAGCATTTGAAAAATTTATATCAGACTTGTTTTGAGATACTTTCAACCAATTCATAACCTGTGTTGCAAGATCCTGATATTTAGTAGATAAAAAATTAAAAACTGAGTTTGTTGCCACGACATAAAATTATTATTTTTTAACAAAGATTAATCTTTGATGGCCAAATCGCTTGACCTCTTAATGGTTTCACTAATAATTTTAATAAGAGTATCAAGATTTAGACTATTTATATCTTTATCCACTTTTTTACCAAATATATCAAAAGATAATTTAAAATTATTTTCTCCTGTTTTTCTTATAGTCAAAGTAAATTCATCTTTGTCATTGGTTGTAATTTGAAATTCAAATATTAAAGATTTACTAGGAATTGTTTTCATTTTAGGCTCGTATTTAAATCCAGTAATAGAAATATCTTTGATATCATTTTTATAAAACCAATCATTAATTAAATTTTCTGGATGTTTTATTAATTCTGATAATGTTTTAATATCATCAGCAAAATCATTATTCTTTATTATATCAGTTAATTTAGTTTTAAAATCATTAATATCAGTTATTTGAACCTCTCTATAAGATGTAATATCTTTGGAATTTGGATTAGGTAATGTATATAAATATTCAAAAGCATTTCTAGTGACATACATTTTTTGTTCATCAACATGAAATAATATTTTAGTATAAATAACAGCCTGATCTGATGATAATAATTTATTAATAGAAATTACAAGCATGATTCCATTCTGACCATCTTGATAAACGGAATCAGTAGATAGAACATCATCACTTTTAAATATTTCTTTTATGGAATTATAAATGTCCTGTATAGAAATTTTATTTTCATTCTGTTCTTTTATGAATTGAATATAACTTTTCATCTATTAATATACAGGATTTTTTAATTCACTATTCAAAAATTCTTTTGTAACAAGATACCTATGATTAATATCTGAAAAATCACTTTCATCTATTCTTGTTACAGAAACTTTAAGACCTTTAAAATAGTGCATCTTTGGAGTACCTTTTAATTTAAGAGGCAAATTATCAATGTTTAATTTTATAACAATCTGAATACCGAAAATATCACTGATATAATATAAACCAGAAAGATCAATCATTGTTTGAGTTGCCCCAGATTCAAAATAAAAATCTTCAATATAAACCCAATCTCCCTTGTAGAATAAATTTTCTTTTATATCAACTAATGTTGTTCCAGATAAATTGTGTGTTACAGTTCCGGATGGACCTGTGATTGTTGTTGTTCCAGTAAATACACGATCTACAAAGGTTGATAACGAATAATAATAAGAATTATTAAATACCGAAGCTGCTGGATTTAACATATTATATTGTGAAACATCAACAGGTGTATCAATATTTCCAAGAATTAATTGCTCGGTTTTAACATTTGGTGTTCCATCATAAAACAATACGTTTATATTCATTTTATTTGAATATAAAGCAATATCAGGTCTAACAATAAAATCTACAGATTGTTTATATTGTAAATCCTGATTTAAAGCTACACTTAATGTTAATCCAGTATATTGTACTGTTAAATTATTATAAATATTAACCAAAAATTTACCAGATGTTGGAACAGTTATCATATATGAAACTCCACTAGATAGTGTTGTTGGTATAAGAGCGGCTGCGGTGCTTAATTGTGACATTTTAGCAATGTTATAGTTGGCTATATCTGTTGTATAAATATTGTATATCTCAGTATAATCAACTTGTTGGGCATCAAATTTAATTAATGGATAATTTTTTGTATAATCTAATTTTATTTTAACTGTATCGGAATCAGCAAATTGATTCGTTTGATATAATTTTATTAAATCATTCATATTCAACAATTGACGTTTTATATCATTGATATCAGTTTGTGAATATAAAAGAGATTTAAGTTTAACAATATCTTGATTCATACCAATAAATGATGATGTTATATTTGAATATTGTTCACTTAATCTAACATAATTATTCATTACATTATTGTATAAATCAAAACTGAAAGCATCGTAAATACTGGTAGGATCATATTTTTGTGGAACCATATCATTATCTACCTGAAAATCTAAATTCAAATTATAAATATAACTATAACCATCTTGATTATCTGTTGTTACTAATTTTCTTGTGGTGGTAATAGATCTATCGTTGTCATTACCAAAATCGTTATCTGGATTATCAAGAATTTCAATTCCATAAAGATTTGTACTTTGTTTTCCTGTTGAATTATCTCTTATAGTATAATACCACAAAATTGCATTAAATTCAAAATCAGCCGGCGGATTTCCATCGGTGGATAATCCATCAAAATCATCAAAGTTATTAACAACTTTACCAGCTTGTTGTGATTTATAATAATGTTTAATATCAAAATCTATATTTACACCATCTAATTGATTCGAATTAAATTCTTCTAAATTTTCTACATAATCATCAGCTTGTAAACCTACATTATTAACTCTTAATACACCATAATATTCACCAGAATATCTTAAAGGATCTCCGGTGGATGTTTTGTATGTTTTATCATAAGTATCAAAATAACCAAAATAAGAACCCGGATAATTAGATGGATTTGTTCTAATAGGAGATGCAAGATTTTCAGCACCTATAATTTCATCTTGTATTTGCTCATCTAAAATAGGTAATTCTAATCCCGGATAATAATTCGAATTAGCGGTTGTTTGAAAAAGAACACTTGGTGTTTGACCTGCGTGAGATGGAATCATACCAGAAAATTCTGTAAAAAATTGTTGTTGTGATTTAACTTTGCTAGTATATTGTATTTCACCTATATATGGAACTAATGTATGATATTGTAAATAACATACTCCAAAATAAGTATTACCATCAGTCCAATTCAAATCTAAAGTTATTGTAGTTGAACCTGTATTATAATCAAAAATAATATCTGTGATAACGTGAGTAGATCCTGTTAAAGCACCATCTAGAACAGTACTGCCGGTATTTATATAGATTATATCTCCGATTTTAAATTTTGCAATTTTAGAAATAAACAATTCAGTATGTACACCATCAGTATCAATTTGACAATCATAATTTCTAACTTGACGTTCTTTCCATAAATATTTTCTATAATAATCTTGATTAGAAACTGTAGATGCGTTTGTATTATTAAAATCTGGCATATTTTTATCCCAATCAATTTTATGTTCGGCTGTTTCAAAATCTATGATTTTATTTAATCTACACCATTTCCAAAATATCATTTCAGTAGGAGATTGATTTTCTTTTGAATTGTAAAAATCTTTATTTGCAGAAATTTTTGTATTTCTAAATTCAGCATCCTGATTAGCGATATAATTTCTTAAAGATTCTACCAATTGCTCTGAATATTTGACAGGATATGAACTATTTGGATCAAAATTATACATATTTACATCGTTTGCAACTGGATCATCTGTTTTTGTAAAATTAAGAATTCCTGCGGATGGATTACTTGTTGGAATGTTAAGTAATACAAATTTTGACATATACATAACAACATCATCCTGAAATGGATAAATATTCATATCATTTGAGCTGGATGGAAAGGCATAGAAAGATGTTCCTACGTTACGCATACGCTTCATTAAAGGGCAGCTAGCCATATTTTAATTATTATTTTTTAATTCTTTTTCTAAAATAATATCAATTTTTTTTAATTGATCATATTTAATTCTTAAAAGATTTATATTATTATTTTTACAATAATCATTTTTCTTTGACAATAAATGTATCATTATTCATTTTTTTATTATCTTTACCCAATTTACAGTGGTTTTTCTTTTTATATATTAAAAAGGCTAGCGTGTATTTTAAAAATTTTTTTATATTGTTGATTATTTGTATCTTTGTATTGTTAAATTAGAATATTATGATGAAATCAGAAAAAAATTATATTATATTAAATTGGATGGATGGTGGTACAACCTATTTTAAAACAAGCATCGATGCACTTAAAGAATTTAATAAACTTAAAATGGAATCTTTAAAAGAAGGAATAGAATTTGATATGTCTTGTTTTAAAATATTAAAAGAATTTAACAATATTGACAAATAATTGTTTTAAAATAAAAATGTGATGAGAAGTTGTAAAGAATACCCGTATAAATTAACAACTATAATTCCAAAGGGTTCATCGATTGGTTCAAAGAAAAGGGATACAATCAGACATTCTTATTATTCGGTGATTGAAAGAGCACGTGGTGATCGTGATGCTTGGATGACGATAGGTTATATGAGTTGGATAATTGATAGGAAAACAAAAAAGACTGTATTATGATTTTATCTGAGGGAACTGTATTTAAATATTACGGGAAAAGACATAAGGTTGTTGAATATCATGGTGGTGGTTTGTATTCTATCATCGCACTTGATAGAAATGATAATGAAATCGGCGAACAATTTACAATATTTTATCCAAAAGATTGTCAATAAGATGGTATTTATTTTAATAAAAAGAAATAACAATTATATTGAATGGTGGAAAATTAATCCATCCGATAAAAAATATTTAGATAATTATCGTGATCCAGACAGTCCTGAAATAAAATTATATAATTGGGGTGGTGGTTGGAATACTCTTGGAAGTGAATCTGATACTATTCTGGAAGTTTTAGAAGCCAAAAATTGGGAAGTTTTAGAAAAATTAGAACACAGAGAGAAAACAACATATTATCAAAATCTCAAAAAAAATTCTACTGATAAATCATTGAAAATTGGGTGGTTATCACCAGAAGGTGAGATGCATTATTGTGATTATCAAGAACATATTTCTTATGTTCACGAAATTCTTGATAGTGATGTACCAACAATTGAAAAACTTGGATGGCTTCACATTAGAAAAATGGATGATAATACTCCATTTTTTACATCAGATAAAAGAATTACAATAAAGCAAGCAATAACTTTGAAAGAAGAACTTGGTATTAGTGTATCAGATGAGGAAATTTTATATCAATAATTTTTTTATATTATAGAACATTTGTATCTTTGTATTGTCAAATTAGAAACCCAAAAACAAAAACATTATGAAAAACAGAAAACTTACAACTCCAGCAGATGTGAAAGATACCATTTCACAGGTTGATGAAATCATTACCAAAATAGAATCCGGTTTCAAGGAAAATACAAAATCTGATGAGAATGGTTGTGTGAAGATCACTATAGATGGAAGTTTCTCACAGAAAGATAATCAAGAAGTCCGTGATGCATACAAAGAATCCGGGTGGGGAACTGTAATGTTTCAAACACTGGGATTAAAAACAAGGTGGAATTTCCGTAAAGGATAATAAAAAGGGGTGATTTTCACCCCTTTTTTATTTTAATAAATCTAAATCTCCTAAATCGCCAGTTCCAAATTCTTCACTAATTTTTTCTGCAGCTTTTTCAACAAAATCATCATCTTCTTTGTCTGGTATTTCTTCCATTGGATCTTCAGTATATCTTTCTCCAGAATATAAAAATCTTTCATATTCTTCCTCGTCAAATTCAACAGGTTCTTTGGTATAATTAATCAAATCTTCATCAAAAATCATTTCTTCTACAACATCTATATTACCATCTTTAACTAATTCTTTTAATTTACCTATAAAAAGGTCATAATCCGGATCATCTTCACTGAATTCAAGAATATATTTCTTAATTTCATCCTCATCTCCTTGATCGAATAAATATCTTAAATCAGTCAAGTATGATTTCTCATCATCATTTCTTATTACTAGTGTCATAGTTTTTTCTTTATTTTATATCATATATTAATGATTGTTTTAAAAAACTTTTAATATACTTATGTATATATTAATAAAAAAGAGAGAATGAAATTCAGTATTGTAACATCTTTTTATAATGAAACACCAGAACTTATAGAAGAAGTTTGTAAAAGTGTTTTGGCACAAACATATACAAACTTTGAATGGGTAATAACTGATGATTTTAGTCAGAATGAAGAAACAACAAAACTTGTTAAATCATTACCTGAAAGAGATAAAAGAATTAGATATGTAGAAGAAAAATACAAAAAAGAAGTGTGGTGGAATCCACAAACGTATGCTACTGGTGATGTAGTTGTTACAGTCGATGGTGATGATCATACTTTTCCAAAAACATTAGAAGTATATAACTATTTTTATACTAAATATCCTGATGTTATTTGTATGACAACAGAATTAAAAAATTATAAAGATACAAATAGAAATTATTATGGATCTATTTATATTAACTATGAAAACTATAAAAATCATTTAGATTATTGTTTTGATGTAAAAAATGATCCAAATATTTTAAGGCATGGGAAAAATACGTTATTTACACATGGTTATAATCGTTCTTGGAGAAATATAAATGGATTAGATTTTAGAGGAGATTTAGATAGTAGATTAATTATTGTTGATTTTCTTCAAATTACAAAGTTAGAAGAAATGGGAAAAATATTACATATACCAAGAGTTTTGTATGGATATAACACAAGAGAAGTATCAATCAGTAGATCTAAAAACGAACATAATGATCAAAATTTAAGGACTCAAGAGATTGATCAATCAATCAGAGATAGAAGAATTGGTAAAGAAATTAATAGTATTAAAAGAACTTTTGATCAAATATACATTGAAAGTAATGCTTTTTTTAATTGTAGTATTAATTATGATACTGTATCTAAAAAATTATCTTACATAACACCAGATATAAAAACACCACTTCAACAAGATCAAATAAGAGAATTATTTTTTGATCACCAGATTTATTTTAACGAATATAGGGATGATATTGATTATTGTGTGGTTCAATTTAATTCACAAGAACAAGAAAAAGATTTTTTACCAATTTATGAAAAAATATTAAAATACATTGGAAAAATAGAAGTTATAATTCAAATAACTTATAAAAAAATTGATCAACCAGAAAATAATTTATTTGTTCCAATTAAAGAATTTTTACAACAAAGACATTATATAGGTTGGTTTGATTTTGATAATCATTTTCTTGAAATAAAAATATATTAAAATAAAACAAAATTATATTTTTATTATATAAAATATAAAAAGAGCATATATGAAAAAAATTAAATTGATATTAAGTATCATTATTGGTTGTAGTTTTTGGTTGTTTTTGATTCCACAAATTGTAAAATATTATGATGTAGATAAAAATTATCGTGGTAGTTCGTCAGTTGATTCGATCATAGTAAATAATAAAACAAAAATTGTTGAATCTTGGTCAAATGGAAAATTAAATCATCAATGGATTATAAAAGATACTATTTTTCCAACTTTTATTGGTGGTGATAGTGCACTTTTATCTTATATGAATGGATTTAAATATCCAGAATCTGCTATTAATAATAAAATTCAAGGTAAAATTTTTGTTCAATTTGTAATAGAAGAAGATTGTACTATTTCAGATGTAAAGATTTTAAAAGGAATACAAAAAGAGTGTGATGAAGAAGCAATTAAAATGGTTACAAATATGCCAAAATGGAGAAGTCCTGCTTATATCAATGGTAATCCTGTAAAATTTACATTCGTTATTCCAATTCAAATGAAATTGAAGTAAATGTCTGATATTAAAGTAGAAGATGTAATCGATTATTGTGCTCAAGATTTCTTTATTGATGCTTGTGATTTTCAACAAGTGTATGAAGAAATATTGACATTGGGATATTGGATTAAAGGATTTGGTCCAAAAAATATTTTAGAAATTGGAAGTAAGGGAAGCACTTTCTTTTTATTTTCTAGATTTTCAACTGGAAAAAAAGTAGCGGTTGATATTGATGATAGACGCAGAAATTTACATCATTTTATGTTTGGTGAAGATTATGTATTTTTCGTTGGTAATTCACAAACAGAAGAAATGAGAAATAAAGTAAAAGATTTTTGTCCACAATATGATTTTATATTTATTGATGGAGATCATTCATATGATGGTGTGAAAAGAGATTTCGAATTATATAAAGATTTAGTATCACCAAGGGGTTTTGTTGTATTTCACGATATAGATCCAAATCATGTATTTAAAGGTAATCTGGGTGGTGGTGATGTATGGAAATTCTGGCAAGATTTAGATTACGGATCTAAAACTATGTTAGTCACTCAAAAATCATCTGGAAAAATTACCTGTTTTGGAACAAAACAAGGTTTCGGTGGTATTGGTTTGTGGAAACCTTAATTTTTAAATTTCTTTTTAAGAGTTAAAAAAGAATCAGTCACATTCCTTATTATATTATTTTCTCCAACAATATCAGGATGCCACCGCATTACTAATTTTCTGTATGCTTTTTTCAATTCATCCAAATTTTTTGCATCATATAATGATTTTATTTCTGGGTGTTCTTTTTCGTATTTTCTAATATCCACTCCAACATTTAACCAAATATCTGCATCAGTTAAACAACGATAACTGTCAAATCTTATTAAATCTTCAGCAGCAAGGAAACAAAATTCATCATAAAATAAAACATCGACACGTTGTGTTCCCTCTTCGATACCAAATTTTTGCTTCCATTCACCGTTATACCATCCATCAACTTCAGTAGAATGAGAAATCATATTATCTAATGAATGATAAAAAAAACTATGAATAAGAGTTTTTGGATTCATCATAGTTAAATGATGAGTATTTAAATGTGGATATTCGTATATTTTTTTATTAACAAGACATTCTAAAATACCATTGATATTATAAAATATATCACCATCTAATTCTACTAACAAATAATCTTTTTTAACTTCTGGAACATTCATAAAATATAATGTTTAGAATACAAAGATACGATTATTCTATGATATAAAAAATTAATGTTTGGATATTTTTTCTATTTCATCTCTACATTTAACTAAATCATTTGGTGATAAATAATCAGTATGAACAAAAGATACATAAGAACCTATTTTACTCTTATAAAAATTTGAATCTTTCAAAAAATCTATATTTCTGATATAAAGGCTGTCATCGAATTCGTTTGTATATTTTAGAAAATCATCATTTATTTTAATTGATTTGTTAAAATAATTGGATCCGGGATATACGGATATAATTGTGGTGTCGGTTTCATCTGGTTTTACTTTTTGCAACCAATCTATTGTTTCTTCTACAGTTTTATATGACTCACCGGGATGCCCAACTGACATTAGGGCTTTTACTTTCAGACCATGTTTTCTTGCTATTTCAAAACAATTAGTATTTTTATCAACATTACACCCTTTATTCATGTTTCTTAAAATTATATTTGAACCAGATTCAAATCCAACTAACAACCATTTAAATCCAGCTTCTAACATTAGTTTGGCTTGTTCATTAGTTAATAAATCACTTCTGGTAAATCCTCTCAAATTGAAACTAACTCCATTTTTATTTTGATATTCTATTAATTTTTCTAAAAGTTCGTGAAATCTATTTTTGTTTAAATTAAGTTCGTCATCATAAAACATGAAACCAGTATAATTATACGATTTGTATAAGAAATCAATTTCTTTAATAATATTTTCTGTACTTCTGAATCGTATTTTATTAAAAGATTTAGAATTTCTACCAGAGCAAAAACCACAACGAAACGGGCAACCCATTTGAGATATTATATTGATTGCTTTTTTTCCATCAATTTCATATTTATAACTATTTATATCTAAGAAACTCCTATCAATTTCAACGTGATCATATTTTTCATTGGACAAAAACAAATCTTCTGATTCCTCAGAATTAATTATTTTTTGATCTTTTAAAATTGCATCAAAAACAGAAAATTCACCATCTCCAATAACAATAGTATCTACATATTCAAGAATAGTATTAATGTGATCAGAACAAATTTTAGTTATATCTGGTGTAGAATTATTCATTGATGAATTCATTAATGTTAGATGAGGTCCACCTAATATTATTTTAATTTTGTGTCTTATTTTTATATATTTACAAAAATCATATACTAAACTAATTTGTGGTGTTACAGCGGTAATACAAATAACATTTATAGAATTTTTAGTTATGAAATCATCAATTAAAGAATAATATTTCTCTTGACTGGACAAATCTAGAAAAAATACATTGTCATTGTATTTCTTTAAAGCAGTTGCAACTCTTAATATTCCAAGAGACATAAATACTCTTTGATCAATTAAAAATGGAGATGGTGGATTAATAAAACCAACATTAATATCTTTTATTTTTTCAAAATCCACCATTTAAAAAATCTTTTTTTATATAAAATATCTTCTAGAATTAATCTTCTTCTTTCATTAATTTCTTCTTCTTCTGATAAAATAGGTTTTGATTTTTCTTTATCTTCCCATCTAAAACCAAATAATTTATATAAAATCATTCTAATTTTAGGTGGTTTAACATCAAATGGAATTTCCATTGTACCAAAATGTAAATAACCAATTGTTTTATCTTCTGGTGGTTTTATATCAACCCATTGAGTTGTTGAATTATTATATTTAAGAACACTACCACTAGTAGTTGTTGCACCACTAATTGAAATTGTTCCGTATAGTACGTTTGGTTGCTGGAAGTTCATTTTGTTGTTTTATTTTTATAATTCAACATATACTTATAATTTTCATTTAGAAATGAATGAATTAAAAGAAAAATCATGCATAGATTTAGGTTATAAATATTTGATTATAATGGATAAAAATTATAAAGAATTTGAAGAAAATTATGCATCCATGTTTCTATAATGACAAACTATATATTCTGGCATCTTATCTAATTTTTTGAATTTTGTTCCCAATGAATTTAATTTCATAATTGCTAAAAAATCGTGACCATATCCAGTAGGAAAACCAAATTTATCTCCATTTTTAAACGATTTTGGATTTTTGTGACTGAAAGATGATGTTCCGATACTACCATATCTTGGTTCTACAATTCTGGTATAAGTTTTTGTAAATTCTTTATTTAAAATCATTAAATCATCATAATAAATCCAGTCCCATTTATTTGTATCAAATTGATCTGCAATTATTTGTAAATGGTTCTTACCAATTACATCATCACTATCAAGGTATGAAAAAATTTCTCCACTACAATATTCAAAAGCAACATTTCTCATTTCACCAGAGTAAGGTGCTTGTTTTGGAATAGGGATTATTTGTATATTTGGATAAGATGTAAAATTTTTATCGTAAAGTTCTACAGTTTTTTGACATCCATCAGCAACTATAATCAACTCTTTATCATCGTATGTTTGATTTAGAAATGATTTAACTGCTCTTACAAATTTAATATCTTGATTTGTTTTATTCGGCATTTGTAGGAAACTCGCCATTATTACACTGATCTTCATATTCTTCTAGAATATTTTTTAGAATAGTAAAACGATTATAATTCGTTCTATATTCGTAATCATAAGCTATTTTTTTAGCTTCACTCATAGTTATATTAATATCCACCGGTTTTGTTAATTTATATTTTCCTTTGGTTATTTTTTCTAAAAATCCACATTTTGTTAAAATGTTTCTAAATTGATCAATGTTTGATGCAGTATCATTTTTATCAACATAACAACCACCAGTACCTATTAATAATATATCTTGTCTTTCAACAATAGTTCCTACTGGAATATTAACAAAATAGTTTAAAAATTCGTTCCATTTTTTCATAATGAAAAATAATCTTGCATTTTTGTACTATTTTCTTGATGTTTAAAAAAGAAATATATGTTTTTAATTTGATTTTCTGATAAAATTGTATCTCCGCGATAAATTGGATCTCCATCACTTGTTTTAGTTGTATATCTAAGGTAAATATCATATCCTTTTTCTACATCTTTAGAAATACCATTAGTACCACTAAATCCTATGTGAAAACCATGAAAATTCCATTTTTCACAAACAAATGAATTATCATAAGATAATTCTCTAACATAAATATAACCATTACTATCTATATGTCTATAAACATCTCCTATCTTTACATATTTATCTGTTGTTAAACTTAATGGTATTAATTTTCCATAATCGTCACCACAACCATAATATATTTCAGAAATCCAATCATTTAGTTTGGTAAAACCGTTAATAATTTCAAACTCTGGATTACCTGATGTTCCTATCCATCCGGTTTTATCTATATTTACAACTATTATCCAAATGTTTTTTAATGGTGTATTAATATTAACAGAATGTTTTTTCATAAGTGTAACAGAATCTTCAACAGATTTTTTATCATCTTCTATATCAATAAGTTCACCACCGGGATAAAGTTTTGTTTTTGGTGGTTGATGCCATTGTTTAATTGTTTTAGTGGCAATAACTTTGTGAATAAATTGTTTCTTATTGTTTTTTACATCATTAAATTCTTCTTCTGTAAAATACTTTTCTAATAAATCGTTCATAAATATTTTTTATTTTTAAATCAATGTTATATATTTGATAAAGTGGTTCTAAAACTAATAATTAGATATAAAATAAATGAAATTTTGTTTTAATTTTTTTATTATGGTATCTATTCTTATCTTTGTAGTATGAAAAAAGAAATAAAAGATTTTTTAAGTAATATTGATACACCATTAAAACAGGTAAACTTTTGCATTACTCAATCAGAGCAAGGGAATTGGTGTTTGATATCGAAAATACAATAAAAAACATTAATAAATTAAAAATCAAAAGGTAATGGTAATATCGTATAATTTTCATTTTGCAGTAGGTGGTAATTATCATCTTGTTGAAATTTATAAATCTTATACATCTGAAAATGGTGTATCTGATTTTGTTATAGCTTTCGAAGGTGGAAATTTTTCTAAGGTTTGTAAGGAAATAAAAGATTGGAATAGGAAAGATAATTTACATCTTACTAATGAACAACTTGCAAAATTGAAGAATTTAGCAAAATACAAAGAAAGTGGAATTATTGGTGAAAATTGTGAATTTTATAATAATTAAACTATGACACATTCAGAAAATATCGGTAATATTTATAGTTGGGGTGATTGGGAACAGGGTTGGATGGGAAAAGTTATAGTTATTGAAGTAGATAAAAAACATGTTTATCTTCAATCTATATACAAAGAAAAAGATATTGTATTTATAAAGGATAGAGTTAAATCCATTGAAAAAGGATGGTTTATAAACACTCTTGATCCAATAAAATTAACCCATAAGGAATTTGAAAAAGATTTGATTAAAATATATACTTTTGTTGAAAAAATAGAAATTTTTTAATATGTATATCCTTTTTGTTTCACCAAAATCACAATAAATACAATTATATGAAAGAAACAAATGTTAAAGATAGGGTTCCAGCAAGGTGTTGGTATTATCTGTTAGAATTTAATGATCTGGATGGTTGGGAAACCATGTGGAGAATGTTTTCTAAGGAAAGACTTTTAGATTTAACTTTTAATGAATTTTGGGAACTTTTTTATAAAGCAACAGGGGAAGATTTTGCAACTAAAGATACTATTGAATATGGTGATAAAAAAACTACCATTGATGATAAAGAAGTACCGGATAGGTGTTGGCAATATCTTAAATCTTTCAATGAAAGAGATAACGGAAATATCATGTTAAATCTTGTAACTGGTGATGGAGTTTGTGATTTAACATTTGATGATTTCTGGAAATATTTTGAATTTGTTACGAAACTTGAATTTGAATCAAAAGGAAATTATTTTGTATGAAAAAGGGAGATGTAGTAAAATTTAAACCTGAATTTGCATTTGGTGATGCAGAATTCGACTTCGAATTACTCGAGGATCCTGATGGTGGAAGAGTAAAAATAAAATTAATTAATCATCCAACTTGGAAAGAACTCGCACCGGTGTCAGTAGTATTATTAGATTGGATAGAATTAAAAAAAGAAACATTATGATATCACACATTTTATTTTACGCTGGGATTTTTATGATTTGGTTGTATTTGTTGATAGTTTTTGCTAATATCATTCAATACACTTTCAATAAAACAAGACTTTATCATGTTCCAATAGTTCCAGATTTCTGCCAGACTTTAGCAGGAATGTTATTTATATCTTCAGTAATTGCTTTAATAATGGAAATGATATGAAACATAAAAAAGACGCAATAGAATTAGCCGATGAAGTGGTTAAGTTGCACGTAGAAAATGGTTTATCGAGGGAAGATGCTAAAAAAGCCGCAATTGTGACTTTTTTATATTCTGTAAATACTGGATTATTTCCAGCTTATGAATCTGTAAATAAAAGGGCTTATAATTATTTAAAAGGTGAACCATTTCCAAATAAAAATTGATATGGAAAAACAAACTGGTTTTTGGAGAACTGATGTTCCCAAGTGGAGAACAGTAATTGAAATAATAGCTACTACTATTTTGGTAGGCGGATTTCTTACACTAATGTTTAATGTTTTTAAATGATGATACGAAAATTCACATCACAGATTTTAAGGGGTGGTTATTGGTTAACACCTTATGTTATTGAAATTGATGATACTCATGTTCGATTTTCAAAAAGAACAAAATGGTTGGTCAATAAAGAGGAAGCATCAATTAAATTAACTAAGGTGTCTTGCGTGAATATCAAACCATCTATCATTGGAACAGATATAGTTATTGAAAGTTATGGTGAGGGAATCATTACAGCTAAAAACTTTTCAATATCTGATGCCAAAACAATTAAAAAAATTATTGATGATTTTAAAGAAGAACAAATATGAAAACAAAATGTGGAATATGTGAAATTGGTTTCGAACCGACCCCAAAACAGAAAAAGGCTTGGTGGGCAAAGAACTGGTGTGAATCAAATAGTGGTTTATTGTGCCTAGATTGTCATAAAGTTGCTCAGGAATTAGGTTGCGTAAGTAAAACCGAAATGCCTCTTGGTGTACTTCCTTTTGCTTCAGATATTATGAACTTATCCAAATCACCTAATATTGACAGGGATAAGGTTAATGAAAAATACAAGAAAGAAACTTGGAGACACTGGGTTGAAGAAAACGATGAATATTAAAAAATTTTTTGTAACAATTTAATTTAGTATATTTGTATTATGAAAGAAAAAACTTTAATTCAACAAATCCGTTCTAAAAATTTTAGTCATCGGGATATTAATGAAGAAGATCTTCTGATAAATCATTTTGATAATTTGGATAAAGGTGATTTTACCATTTGTTTTAATGATGAAAAATTAGATTTTTGGACTCAGGATTTTACCGGTGAGAAAATGGCAACTCTTACTAAAGGTAATATTTATAAAATCTTGGATAAGAAAATTGGAGATAATGTAAGAAGTGGAGGAGACCGATTAATTCAAATTCTCAATGATAAAAACAAGAAAACATGGATTTTAACTGATAGATTTGCTTTCGGTCCTGAACTTGCTCAAAATCAAATGAGATATGAAAGATTAGATTGGATTTTAAACTCTGATGATACTGATCCTTTTGAAGATGATGGAAAAAAGAAAAAACCAAAAAAGGTTTGAAACCTTAAAGATTACAGAGAATAATAAAACATATACTGTAAAAGTATATTATCATAAATGTTCCTTAAATTCTATCAATATTAAATTATCTAGTGGTAGAGTTTATTATTATAAAAATAGAATACACAGGGAATTGGGACCTGCGGTTGAAGGTCGTTATAAAGCTGGAAAACTTGGAAACGATTTTCTTCCTTATGGTAATATTAAAGTTTGGGTACAAAATGGTAAAATACATAATGATTTTGGACCTGCTTTTAAATATGAAAATAATGGAGAATTTCTTATGAAATATGTACAAAATGGAAAACTTCATAGAATAAATGGTCCAGCGTTAATATGGGATGATAAAAAAGATTCAGGTGAAGAGTTTTATGTAAATGGTAAGAAACTACCACACGAAGAAGCAAAGACGAATACGAATAGGTTAAATAGGTTAAATTGGATATTTGACTCACCAGAAGAATCACCATTTAAAATGTTAAAGGTATGATTGGAGATATCGAGTCAATGGATGTAAAAGTGGATGATGATGTAATTTGTGTTAATGACCACAAAAAAAGACGTATTGATTCCGGTAAACTTAAAAATATAACCAGTGGAAAAATGTATAAAGTTCTTGAAACGAAAGATTTTTTTTACATGGTAAATGGTAAGAAACATAAAAATGTAAAGTTCATTAAAATTCTTGGAGATAAAAACAAAGAATGTTGGGTTGCTTCTATAAGATTTTTTGCACAAGAAGAAAAAGTAATCAATTATATCAGAGAAAAAAGATTAGGGGATATTATTAAAAACGATTTAGTTGAAATCTGAAAATGGAAAAACAAAAGAAATTTAATTACGGTTGGAGATGGATATTTTGGATGACCACTCTATACGCAAAATCAGACAATCCATCAGAACTTATACCTGTAATATTTTTATTTGATCTAATACTTTGGTTTATGATATTATTAATAACTTCATTATATTTTGTATGACAATAACTAATTTATATTTACCCGGAATTGTTAATTTACCATCTGGTAAATTTGTGGTGTGTAATGAAGGTTGGATACCAGTTCCGCCAGAATTTACTATTGAAGATGTTAAAAAAATTTGGAAACAACCTAATTATTCTGAAGTAAAAAATGAAGATGGTGTGTTCGAAGTTTTATCTTCTAATGGTGTTAAAAAATATAAAGTGACTATTGAAAATGGAACATATCATTGCACCTGTACGGGTTTTGGTTATCGTAGGAAATGCACTCATATTGATCAAATAAAAGAAAAAACATAATTTTTTTATTATTATAAATTATCATATCTTTGTATTCTACAATAAATTAAACTAAAACTAAAAAATTATGAAAACAACAATGAAAATTTTTCTTTCGATGATTCTGTTTGTAATCATTGTTACTGGATGCAAGAAAACTGAAACAGTAACCCCGGAAAATCCTATGGGTACTCTTACTATTGTTAATCCCGGTTGGGCTTCTGTTATTTGTAAGGTAGATATTACAGGTAATTGTCCTTATAATCTTACCGGTGAGGATTCCACAACCTTTAATATACCAGTTGGAACCGGTAAATTTACCGGTGTTTATCTGTTTCCCGGACATTTCTCCATCGATACAATATACATGGATACTGTTCCAATTACGATTCTAAAAGATCAGAATACAAGGGTGATTATTCGTAAAATTCAGGGAAAGTGAAAGCATTAAGAATTTTGAACTAATATATCATTTACAAAAAATAAATACGGGGAATTTTCCATTCGAAGCAGGAAAAAAATCTGATAAACCTCAAAGACAAGGATAATGGAAGAAATAACGATTTACAAGTTTCAACTTGAAACTATTATTGAAGCATTAAGAATTACATCAAATATTCATAATAGTCATGAGAAGAAAACCTGCCATGATAGACAGATAACGCAGGCATATTCTTATGCCAAAAATGCACTAAATGGAGAAAAAGATAAGCTCTATCACTAGCAACATCTTCACCATCGATTGCCGCGTCATCAGATACAAATGCAATGGAGATATATTCACAATAGGAACAGGATTGTTCTTAATGAAACCCGAAAACAAGGATTGGATAATTCCATTTCTTTTTATTATGTCATTTATGACGTTAATTGCAGAAAGAATAATTCGATGTTTAAGAAATTACGAATAGAATGAAAGAAGAAAATAGGAATTTTAATAATCATTTTAGACGAAGATATTAATAAATAATTTTTTTATTTCAATAAACTTTTATACATTTGTAATCTAAAATAGTTTAGTGCTCTGCTATAACTGAGCTACTTCCCCAAGAAAATCAGTTATAAACAAAAACATTAAACTATGAACACAGAAGAAGTAAACAAGACGGCTGACGTTAGGAAGTTGGCTACGGTTGCAACAGTATTAGGTATTACTCCTATACAATGGGCAGACCAAATTGAACATGCCCAAATCCGAGGATGGAAAGTTGTTGTCGGTAAAAATCAATTCAAGGTTGGTGATTTATGTATCTATCTTGAAATTGGTTCTGTATGTCCTGATGGTGTTCCGGAAGAATTTAAGGAAGAAATGAATACCTTAACAAAGAGGTTATCAAAGAATCCATCTGAAAAGAACATTTTGGGTCAAAGGATTGAGGAAATCAGTAAAATGAATACTCGTCCAGAATTTGAATTTCTTAGAGATAAGAAATTCTTGATCAAAACAAAAAAAATTCGCGGGATGATCAGCCAAGGCATTGTTTTTCCTATTGATATTTTAAAGAATGTTGGTATGGATTTAAATACTTTTGAATTACACGATGGGATGGACTTGACCGAATTATTAGGAATTGTTCAGTACATCGAACCAGAACCAGCTAATTTAGGTGGTGAAGCAAAAGGTGTTTTTCCTTTCAATCAATTATCAAGTGATGAAGAAAGATTGGAAAATTTAAACGAAGTTTATTCTACTTTAAGACAGTACAAATATACTGTAACAGAAAAATTAGAGGGTACATCATCGACTTTCTATTTATCAAATAATGAATTTGGTGTTTGTTCTCGTAATTTGAACTTAAAAGAAACAGAAAATAATACTTTCTGGAAGATAGCTCGTAAATTAAATATCGAACAATCAATGAGAAAGTATGCTGAAACTTACGGACTTATTAATTTCAATATTCAAGGTGAAGTTGTAGGTGAAGGTGTACAAAGTAATCTTTACAAATTGAAGGGACAAACAGTTAGATTGTATGGTGCTTTCAATATTGATACTCAAACATATTTTGAATATGAACAATTAATAGAAATGGCTAAGGAAATGAATTTAGAAATTTGTCCTGTTATTTCTACTGATTTCGAACTTCCAGAAAATCCAGATGAGTTATTTGAAATGGTTGACCAATTCAAGACTGTTTTTGGAAATGCTGTCGGAAAATTCTTTGCAGAGGGTTGGGTTTTTGTAGCTAAGAACGTAAGACCTTATGAAACAATTACTCGATCGGCTTTTGGAAGATTATCTTTCAAAGTTAAGTCTAGAACTTACGAATACGGTAAGTACTAAGAAAATCCCCATCAAAAACTGGTGGGGATTTTTTTATTTCCACAATTTTTATTATATTATTATTAAATCAGAAAAAATGAAATTTAAAGATTTAACGAAAGAACAAATTATTGAAATTTGTAAATTGGCTTTTGGTTTTCCGGAATTTATAACAAGTGATTTTAATATTGAGTATTGTCCTTATGTTGAAGAACATTATAGTGACGCAAGAGAATATTTTAATATAACATTTGAATCAAAAAATTTTTCATCTAAAATTGTTAATAGGTTTGAAATAACACCAGAATTAAATGTTTGGAGATGGTTTGAAAAATTTCCAGCATCCTTTAACGAAAAACCAAATCATATTTTAAATCAAAAGAAAATACAAGATAAATTTAAAGAGTTTGGATTATGAAAAAATACCCAGCATTAATTGCTATTGGTTTATTGTTATTAAACGCACTTTTGGTATGGATTGGTAGAATTTATTTTCCTGCTAATTTTCATCCAGAAACTGTATCATTTTTTGAAAATTATTGGGTTATAACAATAGGTGAATTATTATTATTATTAATAGGTGTTTCTGTTGTTGGTCTTTTTATTTTTCTTTGGAATGAAATTAAAGATGAAATTAGAAATTTGTTAAAATAAAAAATTATGGAACTAGTTAAAGATATGAAAGGCAATCTGAAATGTGGAGATTGTGGAGTAAAACCCGGAAAACCTCATAAACCCGGTTGTGATGTAGGGAAAAATGAATGAAGATGGTGAAGAATATTTTGATATAGTTGAATTTAATAAATATGAACCAGAAATTTGGACTGGAATAATGTATGAAAAAGAAAAATTATATTGTGAAAAACATAATTTATATTGTTATTGGGGACCAGATTTTGGCGAAAAGGGATGGGTGAGATGTGATATTAATCATCCGGGTGCAATACATGATTTAAATACAGCAATACCTCAAATGAGACAAACCTAAATTAAAGAAACATTAATGATTAATTAAAGCTGTCAATTCACCTTTTTTACTTATTGGAAAAATCCAACCTCCCTCTTTTTGACCAGTTTCTGGATTAACTAAAAATGGATTAAATTTACCACCAATACGTCTTAAAGAATCTATCATTGGACTCATTTTTTTGACTCCAAAAACAGCGACAGCTCTTTCTGAATAATCAACCAATTTAACATTATCAGATGTTGGTTGTTGTTGAAGAATATTTTTAGATTTTGAAACTAAACTATTGAGTAAGTTTTTATCAAAATATTTAAGTAAATCTTGTAATTTTTCATCACTCAATTGTTGAACATTATAACCTATTTGTTGAATTAAATCTTCTCTACTTATTGGTGAAGTTGATGATACTGGTTTAGATTTTCCTTTATATTTATATTTATTTATAATTTCACTTAATGGATATTCATTGTTTTCATTATCTTTCCATTGAGCTTTAAAACCAGAAGCAAAACGAGTATTTGTTCTATCAAAACTATTATTTTTTAAAAGTGTTCTAACTTTATTTAAATCTGGCTTATCTATTTTGCCGATATGTTGAAAAACTAATTCCTTATCTATATGAGCACTTTCTGGTCTTTCATAAGGTCCTGTATGAGATCCTTTTTCTCTTATTTCTAACCAAACATCATTTTGTTTATCAATAAATAATTTAGCAATTCTTTCTAAATGTGTATCTGAAGCTGTATCATCGTGAGAAAAATGATAACTAGATATATTTGTTGCTAATAATGTGGCATCTTGTATTTTTGAAGATGATTCAAATATTTTGAAGTTTTCGAAAGAAAATATATTTTTCATATTATCAGAATTAATTTTTAGTATATATTATTTTTTTACTATGGAAATTATTTGTAATTTTGTATTATCAAAAATTTGAAACAATGGCAGGAAAAAAGAGAACATCTAGCAAAATACAGAAAGTAAAATGTCCATATTGCAAAAAACGTGTGGATTTGAGAAAATTTACTTATCATAAATGTGTGAAACATCGAAAACAATAAAATGAATGAAAAATCAGTATTGATGTTTCCTACTTTAAATCTTGAAAATCCTTATAAAGTAATGACTTTATATGATGCTCTTCAGAATGTTATAGATTATGTAAGAGAAACAACCGAATCTTCTGTTCGTTTTGGAAATGAAGATTATTAATTAAAGAATTATGATAAAAGTAACAACAACTAGTCCTTATTCGATGTTTAGTTTTGGAAATGAAGAATCTCCTTTAATCAATACTGATGGATATAAAGGTTTTTCCAATATTCCAGAATGGGCTAAATCTCATAATTTTATTGGAAGTGTTTATCTACATGGTGATGTTCAGCACAAAGCCGGTTTTGATATTCCTATTTTTCTTGATGGTGATTTTCCATTAAAAGATGGTGTATATGATTGTATTGCACTTGTTCCAGACGAAGTTAAATGTAAAATGTATGTTTGGTTTAGGGGAATTGTGCCGGGAAGAAGGATGATGGGTTTAATCGTAGATATTAATGATTCTGAATCTATCAAATATGCTGAAACGTGCATGATTGACAAACCATCAATTCTATAATTGAAAATTAATATATAAGGGAAAATACATTTTTCCCCAATGAAACAAATATTTGATTTTTATCAATATTCACAAGAAATTAATCATTTAAACGAAATGAGTTCTGAATTAGCAGGTATTGATAAATTGGGTGAACAACATCCAATGTCCAAAGCAGAAGAAATTAAAAACTTTATTTATGCTGGAAAAGCTATTTTCACTTTACAATCTAGCAGATCAGGAATTTATTTTACCTATATGATGAAACTTCCATCAGAAAATAAAGGAATGACAGACAACACACCACCAAAAAAGGATCTTTATTTTGTTGGTGTATTAAGAGGTCCAAATAACGAAAGTGATTATTCTTATTTGGGTATTGTAGTTAGGGATGGTAATTCTTGGAAATTCACACAAACCAAAAAATCACAAATAAAACCAGACTCTTTAAGTTGTGTTGTATTTAAATATTTCTTTGAGAGAATTATTAGAAATCATATCGATCCAGAAATGAAATTCTTTCATATGAATCTTTGTGGTAAATGCGGAAAAACATTAACAACACCCGATAGTATTTCATTGGGAATAGGCCCGATTTGCGCTGGTAAAATGTCAGAAGAAGAAGAAATAAATAAGGATCGTTACGACAAACTTACCAAAATGAATAAGGAATGGAAAAGAGATGATATTATCACTGCTAGAAAACAGAAAAAAGATTACACTGGAATATCATAAATTTATCTTTTCCAATAATATCCTTTACATTTTTTTTCTTGATTTAAATAATATCTTAAAATATTCATGTAATTGACACATTTTAAAAATTTAGTTAATTCACTCACTATTGTAAATTCTTTAATTATATTTTTATCATCATCTATCATTAATATTTTTTTCTGTAATTTATCTTTAAAATGTTCAGATAATTTATTTTTTGTTTCTTTCGAATGTTTTTTTCCATAAAAAGGATTGTTTTCTCCCTTGGAATTTATTTTATTTTTTTCTCCTATTTTAGCTTTTGCATTATTAGTGTGTTTTTTTCCATAAAATGAATTTTTATCTCCACATCTTTTACCTTTTAACGAATTAGATATTTTTAATTTAGTTGTTTCTGATACAACATATCCATTTTTCTTTTTTGTGTTTTTTATTTTTTCTATTCTTTCTTTACTTTTCATTGAAATTAAAAAGATTTCCGATTTTTTGATACCATCCGATATATTTTTTTTACTTTCTTCTGTATGAAAAAAATGATATCCTCTTGGTTGATTTCCACCTTCTGTTATATTTGTTAAATTGTTTGTTTTTTTAAATTCTGATATCCAAAAAATTTCCTGTTCATTCAATAAATTTATATCACACTCTTCTATTTTTTCTATTTTTATATTAGAATCCAAATTCATATTTATTAATTTTTTTATCCATTGTTCTTTATGTGTTAATCTTTTGTTTTTTCTAATCTTTTCTTTTGTTGTATTAATATGTCTGTGTAATCTGGTATATAATTTTTCTTTTGTTTGTCCAACATAACGTATTTCATTATCTATTGGACATTTTAAACCATAAATAAACCCGTTCATTTTATTTTTTTATTTATATATAAATAGATATAGGACCAAAATGTCAAATTTTGAATAATTTTTTTAAAATTAAACTTTATTCTTAAAAAATTATAAAAGATAAAAAATAAATTGTATTATGATCAGAGTTTTAGCTTTATCTGTCGATACTGACGGAGTCGGGTATTATCGTTGTTTGAACCCACATCTTTGTATAAATGAACCAGATATAGTTGTTGATGTTCGTTTGTTCATGGATGGAACTTTAAATTTGCTTGATGAAAATTTCCTTAGATCTTATAATATTATCTTTTTAAATAAAGTTATACCATTTAATAAACCAGAATACACACCAATGTTTTTTGATCTTTGTAAAAAAACTGGTGTAAAAGTTGTTTATGACATTGATGATTTCTGGATTTTAAATAGTTCTCATTTGAATTATGATACTTGGAAAAGATCTGGTGGTGATAAAAATATTTTAAACATGTTGAAAAGTGCTGATGTTGTAACAACCACAACACCAATATTTGCAGATAGAATAAAACAAGAAAATAAAAATGTAGTTGTTTTAGAAAATGCTGTTAATTTGAATGAACAACAATGGTCATATGATAGAAAATCATCATCTAAAATAAGATTCCTTTGGGGTGGTGGAATATCACATATAGCCGATTTAAGATTGCTCACAAAATCTTTTGAAATGTTTCAAAAAGATAAAAATGGGTTTTTGGATGGTGCCCAATTATATATGTGTGGATTCGATTTAAGAATGAGAACACCACACGGAACAGTTCCAGTAAGTGATTGGAGAACAAATCAATGGACTTTTTTTGAAGATATGTTCACTTACAAAGGAAGATATATAAAGAATAACGAACATAGAAAATTTCTAATTTCATATAATGATAAAAATTATGGATATAAAGAAGAATTTGTAGATGAATTTTACCAAAGAAGGTGGACCAGACCAATTATGAATTATGGACATATGTATAACGAAGCTGATGTTTGTTTATCACCTTTGAGAAATAATAATATGTTTAATCTTTATAAAAGTAATTTAAAAGTTATTGAAGCTGGTGCTCATAAATGTCCTATTATTGCATCTAATTATGGTCCTTATACATGGGATGATATAGAGGGAAAGAAAGATGGAAAACAAAAAGGGTTTTTGATTGATGAAAATGATACAACAGGGTGGCACGAAAAAATGATATATTATTTTGAAAACCCATCAATCATGTTGGAACATGGTGAAAATCTATATGATTATGTTAAGAATAATTTAAGTATGGATGTTGTGGGTAAAAAAAGATGTGACTTATACAGAAAGATTTGTAATTAACCTTCTGATGGTGGTTCATCTTCTTCTGATAGTGGTTCATCTTGTAATTCCTCAATGATATCTTGAAGATTGGTACTTCTATCCAACCAATCGTGATTTGAGTCTATAAGTGTTTCTAAATGAGAAATAATATAACTTCTTAATCTATCAGCGGTAATATTATTACCTAATTTTCTTCTAATTTGATTTAAGGTTTGAACAGCTTCTCTTAATTGTTCTTGAACTTCTTGAATTTCATCGATTATTTCATTATAATCAATATTTTCTTGTTCTTCATTCATCTTATATTCGTTGAATTTCTTTATCATAATTTAGGTTATTTATTTTATTCTTTTCCGAGTATTTCACCATTTGACCATTTAACATATTCTGGATAAATATCACCACTACTTAAATCATTTGAATATCTTACATTAATGATTTTACTATTATCTGGATCATAAATAATTCCACCGGTTACCTTTAATACAAAACCATATGTTTCTGATAATTGTTCTAATTCTTTTATAAATCTATCAAAACTTTCTTGTTTATATTCGTTGTTTTCGTTTAATGTGAATTGTTTAATATGTTTCATAGTTATATTTTATTTTTTTGAACCAAATAACATTGGGTAATAATCTGATGTTAACCCGTATTTTTTTGCATATTCCGGACAATCTTCAATAATTTTTTTGATTGTTTCTTTTCTTGGCATTCCCTGTAATATTTTTATTTCGTCTTTTTTATCACCAACATAAGCTCTTGCTATTTCTGTTTTACCACAAAAAACACTATTATCATTGTGTGTATATTTTTGTTCTTTATTTTCATTAAGTTTTTTGAATTCTTCGAATGTTTTCATATATATTATTTTACTTTTTTAACAAGTTTACCATCTTCGAATTTATAATATCCTTTTCTATAAATATAAACTAAAAATGCACCATAAAATGTTTTACCATTATCATTTCCACCTTCGGCAACTATCTCTGATTTATCCCTATCATAATCAGGAAATTCTTTTCTTATATCTTTATCTTGACCATCCTGAATAAACAATTTTTGTTTTCCTTCATTTATAAAGTCTAAATATTTTTTTACATTTTCCATTTGATGATATTTTGTTTTTATTATATATTATTTTCGAAATCTTGAAATTTAGTAATCATTTTTTCGGTTGTTTTATGCGCTTCTTTCCATAATTTCAAAAGTGCTTTTTCACTTTCTGGCATTATTTCTCTCCATTTTTTATAAAAAATTCTTGATTCTTCTATTGGTAAAACATCAAGAAGAATTGCTTTTTTTGCTTCATTTGGGTAAATATAAATTTCGTGTCCAAATCCTCTACCAAAACCAATGTGATATTTAACATCACCCAAATCTATTAAAGCAACATAATCTCTAGTATGACTTGTTCTTGGTTTATCTTCATCATCGAAATTATAATAATAATCCCAGCCTTCCATATCTGATGTTACCATAAAACTTCCCTTTTGGGAATATCCATCAGCCATACTACTCATATCTCTACTACCAATTTCAGAATTATATTTCCAGTTTGGATTATCTGTTAAGTGAAAATATAAACCATGATTCCCATAGACTGAATAAGAAGTTGAAAAATCTTTAAAATTATCAAATTTCAAAGCTTCCCTTTTTAATGGATAAAGAATGTCCTTTTTGAATTTTGATACAACATCTTCATAAGATGTATTTTCCTGATATATTGCTTGTTTATAAGCTAATGGTTTTTCTTTTCCAAGGGATTTATAATATTTTAAAGGGTCTTTTCCAGCTTTTCTCAATGAATCTTTTTCTGCCCAACTCATTAAATGAATCTTTCTTAATTCATCTGGTATATCTTCGCTTTTTAAATAATCTTCAATGGGTATGATTTCGTATTTTGAAGTATCTTTATCATATTCTGACATTCCATTGTAAGGAAGATCTATAGGAATTTTATTATCAACTAATAGAATTTCTATTTTCCAATCATTATTCCATAATTTCTTTTTTAATTTTTTTTCTAATTTATTTATAATTTTAATGAAAATTTCTTTATCTGGATAAGTCCAAAATGACATTACTTTATTGTAAGTAAATAATCTTCCTGAATATTCAATAGAATATTTAAAACCCAAATTAGATGGTTTTTTAACAGAACTATGAGAACAACCATATTCTCCAATACCAACATAAACACCATCTTCATTTAACCAAGCTATAATTGGTAAGGCATCTGAGTTTTGATAAAAATTTTTATATTTATCTATGTAATCTGGAGATTCGTTCATTTTTTGATCTGAAATTTTTATTAAACATCTATCATATAATGGATAATCAATGAATCCAAATTTTTTAAAGAAATTCAAAAATCTATCAGTCATAACATTTTCAACATAAAAATTTCTATCTTTATATTTATCTAAAATTTCTTTTAATATGAGAGTAAATAAACCAGTTCCCTGATTATCTGATTCTATTGTTGCTAAATCTATAAAATCTATGAATTCTTTATTGTAAAATCTTTTCGATTTACGAACATACATTTTAAACCCATCTATATAAATCCATTTATTTCTATAACCCAATTTTTCTTCACTTTTTATAAAAAGATCAAATAACTTCATAAAATTGTTCGATATTTTAGTTATAGATTGATTTGTCGATTCATTCATAGATTTCACTTTCATATAATCAAAATATTTCTCTTGACTGGGTTTAATTTCTATCGCAACTTCTGATATTCCCAATTCTTCTGCTGCTAATACTCTATGCCTACCATCACCAAAACTTAAGCGAAGTTCACCAGTAGAGTTAAAATAATTAATGCTTACTATACTTGGTTCAAAAACAGCTTTTGGATTATCCCAATTTTTTAAAATGAATTCTTTTGCTCTTCCAACACGATTACCCAATTGATATTTTGGATTTCTAACATTAAATTCAGGATCATCTTTTTCCAATCTATCTAATAATTTAGTAGGTGAAACAAAAATAATCTTTTCACTAGGGTATCTTTTTTTATATTTTACGCGTTTTAAATCCATTAAACAAAACTTTATTAGTTTGATATTATATATAAAAAATAAAAAACAAATTAGAGGAGGTATAAATGCTAATCGTAAAAGTAAAAGATAACAACAGTATTGATAGAGCTTTAAAAATACTTAAAAACAAAACGGTTAAAACCGGAATGATTAAGCAATTGAGAGCTAGACAAGAATATGTAAAACCTTCAGTAAGAAAAAGAGATCAACTGAAGAAAGCAATATATATTCAGAAGTTAAGAGATGAAGAAATGAAGAATGAATAATATTTTTAAAAGGATTTAAATGAAAATTAGGATTATTAAGGCTTTGACCAAGTTGCTTCTATTGAAGATAAAATATTTGGTTAAACTTGTGATAGATGAAAACAAAGAGTTTTTTGATCGTGTAGTTTTTAATTTTTTCAATGATAACGGATACGAAGAAGAACACATAGAAAATAAATTAACTAAATTAATCGAGGATAAACGTAATGATATATCATCTTTGGGTGTGTTCTATGTTCCTAATGATAATAAAATTACTATAAGAATATATGTAAAAATAAAAAACATATTAGATTCTTTTAAATATACATATGAAATAGATAAAGAAGTAATAATAAATGGAATAAGAAGATATAGATTAGAAAGGATATTAGATATATGATTGGTGTATATTATTTTTACAAGAAGATTGATAGGAGGAAAAAAGTCAATATTAATCAATTAATTTCAGAAAGAGATGGTTTAGGAAATTTTTTAGATAAAAATGAATTGAATGATATTAATGAAAAATTAGAGTTTAAAATACCTAATACGTTAAATGATGTATTAGATAAATATAATTTCATAAAGGATATTAAAAAAGAATTAAAAGGAGAAAAAGTTACCTTGTGTGATATTTGTTATTTTGTTATAGATTTAGATTTGGGAGAAAAAAGAGTTAAAGAAGAATTAGATAAAATTAGAAAAAGTGAGGGATTTATAAGATTTCTTACAAAAGAAGATATAGAAAAGGAGAAATATGAACATGATTAAATATGTAGTCGGATTTTTATTTGATCCAGAAATGAATAAAGTTGTTCTTATTTGGAAGAACAGACCTGAATGGCAAAAAGGGTTTTTGAACGGTGTTGGTGGAAAAATTGAAAAAGATGAGGAACCAAGTTTTGCAATGAAAAGAGAATTCGAAGAAGAAGCTGGTTTAGAAATAAATGATTGGGTTGAATTTGCTGATATAAAAGGAAGTGATTATATTTGTCATTTTTTCTATGCACTATCTCATAAAATATATGCAGTAAGTAAAAAAACAGATGAAGAATTAATTATTGCTGATACTTTTACAATTCCAGAATTACATGTAATTGAAAATCTAAAATGGTTAATACCAATGTGTAAAGACAAAGCTTTTAAATTGAGTGGAAATTTATTAAAATCAACAATAGAATATGGAATATAATATAGATTGTTGTAAGAAGGATAGAAATGAACAGATAGGACTGGATTAATTTTATATATACTCATAAAAATAATTATGGTAATATATAAAACAACAAATTTGATAAATGGTAAAATATATGTAGGGCAAGATAAAAATAATAATAATTTATATTTGGGTAGTGGAACGGCTATAAAAAGAGCCATAAAGAAATACGGGAAAGAAAATTTTAGAAGAGAAATTTTAGAAGAATGTCAAAATTATAAAGACCTTAATGATAAAGAAATTTATTGGATTAATAAATTAAATAGTAGAGATAAAAATAAAGGTTATAACATTTCAAAAGGAGGGGACGAAGGAAATAGATCACAACATGGTTCTTTTTATCAATGTTGGATTGAAAAATATGGGAAAGATATTGCTGATATAAAATTTGATAAAATGAAAAATCAAATTAGAGAAACTCTTAAAGAAAAAGGGACAGTTTTTTCTAAATATGGAAAAAATGGAGTTTATAAATATTGGGTAGAAAAATATGGGGTTGAAGAAGCAAATATTAGATTGGAAAAGAAAAAAGAAAAATTGAGAAAAATTGAAGAAAAGAAAAAATTAAATGGATGGCATCATACTGAACAAACTAAAAAAATTATCGGTGAGTATTCAAAAAATAGAAAATTTTCTGATGAAACCAAATTAAAAATGTCATTATCACAGAAAGGGGTTTTACACAAAGGGCATAAAGTTAGTGATGAAACGAAAGAAAAAATAAGGAATAAAGCAATTGGTAGAAAGGTTAGTGATGAAACGAAAGAAAAAATAAAGAAAAAATTAATTGGTAGATATTTTGGTAAAAATAATGTTCCAATTATTATTAATAATATAAAATATGAAAGCGCTGGAAAAGCATCGAAAATATTAAATATTAAAAATAGCACTATTAATTACAGATTAAATTCAAAAAGCAAAAAATTTATAAATTATATATATGATAAATAATACCGATAAACAATATAAGGAACTAGTTGAAAACATTTTACAATTTGGAAAAATAAAAAATAATCGTACTGGTATTAGTACCAAATCAATTTTTGGTTATCAGATGAGATTTAAAATGAGTGAAGGTTTTCCTTTGTTAACATTAAGAAAAATTCATATTAAATCGATGATACATGAAATGTTGTGGTTTCTTGGGGCTTTTGATAATAAATGGGATATGTTTGGAAATTGTAACGTGCGATATCTGTGCGATAATGATTGTACGTTCTGGACAGAATGGCCGTATCAACATTATCAAAAATTAAGAAAATATAGACCAGAATTACCAGATTTTACAATTAAAGAATTTGAAGAAAAAATAAAAATAGATAATAAATTTGCTATTGATTTTGGATCTATTGGAAAGGGTTATGGACATCAATTTTTAAATTATGGTGGTGGTGTTGATAGAATGACAGACGAAAAAGGGAATTCTTTTATGAAGTTGATTCAAGGTGTAAATCAAATTGATGATGTGATAGAACAATTAAGGAAAAATCCAGATAGTAGAAGAATTATTGTAGATTCTTGGAATCCGATAGATTTACCAGAAATGTTACTTCCACCTTGTCATTTATTTTTTCAATTCAGCACGTATAAAATGGATCCTCAAGAAAGATTAGAAGAATACAAGAAAACAAATCATGAAATTGGAAATATGGATGATAATAATTTTCCTGATAGAAAATTAAGTATTCAAATGATGATCAGAAGCAACGATATCGGATTAGGCGGACCATTTAATATCGCCGAATATGCTTTATTACTTCACATGGTTGCTCAGATAGTTCATATGATTCCAAATGAGTTGATATATACTATTGGGGATGCTCATATTTATAATAATCATTTTGAACAAATGAAAGAAATAATATCCAGAGATTCTTATTCATTACCAACAATAAAATTAAATGAAAATATTGAATCTATTTATGATTTTAGATATGAAGATATTATAATAGAAAATTATAAAAGTCATCCAAACATTAAAATGGATGTTGCTGTATAGAAATAATTTTTTATTTCAAAAATAATTGTTATATTAAAATAAAAAGAAATAATATTATGGAAAATTTATTTTCAGCAGAAGAAGCTAAAAAATTACAAAATAGTGTACAAACCGATAAAGCTCAACGTATTTTATCAAAAATTATAAAATGTATTAAAGACCGAGCTAATGATGGCGAAAATAGTTGTACAGTAGAAGAAAGTTTTTTAATTGCAGTTAAAAATAAACTACTCGAATTGGGTTATAAAGTAGATTGGCATAGTGATCAAAGAGATGGTAGTTATTGGAGTATAAGTTGGTAATATGAAAGGTAAGTCATTTAAAGAAAAAGCTGAATTATTTCAGAAAGAAGTTATCAAAAAACAACTTGATATTTATAATCTTACTTGGGATGAATTTAGAGAAATCCAAAAAACCAATCCAAATTGGGAAAATGAATATGTTCTTACAGATGAACAATATAAAGAATTAGAAAAATATTCTATTGATTTAATGAGAAAAATATTTAAATGGAATAAAAGAGTTTGTCAATTAGAATGGTCTTGGTTCAGTTTAAATAATACACTACCAGTTGAATATGAGAACATTAATTCTAACTAAAAATGATTTATTTTTAAGATCTAGAGATAAATCTATTGATGATATAACTAATAATGATATTTCTTTAAGTTTAGATAAATTTAAAAGAGCTGAATTTGTTATTTTCGTAGAAGATAAATATAATTTTAAAGTTTTGAAAAACAGATTTGGTAATAATGGATTACCAGATGAATTACCAGAAGATGTTCTAAATGAAATACGATTACAAAGATTAAATTGGATTTTGTTTTCTTAATTTTAATTGTTTAATCAATTCTTTGTTTCTTTTTATATCTGTTGTATAAATACTACCTTTTTTCTGACCCCCATGTATCAATATACAAAATGGTTCTTTACTATCTGATGAAGCTAAAGTATCATCTATATCAATTGGAAGTTTTCTTTCGATAGCTTCTTCAACATTAGCAACAACATCACACCACCTTAAATTATGTTCTGATATTAAACGATCCAATTTTCCACCTTTTGAAGCTGTTAATCTGAAATTGTTAGGCATTTCATTTTGTCTTTTAACCCAATAATCTAATGATGTTGTAAAACCATAATAAACAGTTTGAGGATTATTTTTAGCAACTTCCAGCCAAGAATCAAAATATTTTTGATTGAAGAAATCACCAGATTCGTGTATTCTGAAATATTTAGGTAGAAAAGCAAAATGAAATTTAAAAGATCTTTCTATTAAATTTACTATATCTTCTTTTGTTTCTTGAGCTAGTATTAATTGGTAATTACTCCAATTTCTTTTTCTTAAATTTGGATATTTGACTTCATCAAAACCTGCATAACAACGAAATTGACCATAATCCATAAGTTTTGGTCTTCCAGTTTGAGGATCATCTACAACCATAGTTTTACATTTGCCGGCTCTTGGACAAGTATATCCAGCGGGTAATGAAAAATAAGGAAATTTAATTTTATCATTTCCTCCAACAGTAAAACCAAGAACAAAATCTTTTGTTTTTTTCTTATCTTCTCTAAAATCAACATCTTTGAGATGAGCAAAAGGATCAAAATCTTCGTATATTTTAAGATATTTCATGTTAGTTATATATTAATTTTTTTATTCGGAATTAATTAGTAAATTTGTAATCTAAATCCAGTAATATGATTAAAAAGGCTTATATTATCAATGTCAATTCTTTAAGAGAAAATGAATTTGATATTTTTTGGAATTTGGGTGGTCAGCACGAAACACCAATTGTTATTGAAGTTAAAACAATTAAAGAAAGTTTTGCTGGACATATTGATCTTAAAGAAAACACTTCAAATTCTGAAATATTAGATGAAGATATTCAGTATATGAGAATATTGTTAAACAATGTTGGTGATTGTGAATATGTTATCGTAAAATAAAATAAAATTATGTCAAAATCATATAAAGAAGAAATATTACCAGATGATTGGGCTGGCGTTAATTTGGATTATCTTTATGTTGCTGATGGTAAAGTTGTTCGAAGTGATATTAAAGGAACAATATCAGATTTGAAAAGGGATTTAAAAAAGCGTGGAATAAGTTGTGATGTTATTACAACTTGTGATATATATGGAAGAGCTGAAGATTTAGGATTGTTGCCAAAAAAAGAAGAAAAAGTAGAAAAGAAACAACCAGAAAAACCAAAACCACCTACAACACCAAGGGATCCTGAATCTTATCTGTTTGTTGGAAACAACAGAATTAGATTCAAAAAAATAGAATGGTATGAAGATGATTTCTGGAATAATGTAATTGGTGTTTGTGGTGGATCTGTTTTTGAAGTGTATGGAATGGGATATAAATTTTCACCAAAAGCTTGGATTTCTGATGAAAACTATGGATATGGTTTTACATTTAAACCGAAGAAATCCAAAATTGATTTATCAAAATTGAAAAAAATAGAATTGTAATTGAAAAAAGAAAAAATAAACCTCTTTTAAATTTTTATCCTTTTAATCCAAATTAAAAAATGAATAAAGATCAAATAAAAAATTTCGTAAAATCAATGAAAGATCATGGTGGTGTAATTGCAACCAAAGATCATCATTATATTTCTGTCTTGAAATTGTTATTGGTGGAAAAAACAAGTATTGATAAAAATATGATAAATGATATTATCAATTTTAATAAAGTTGATTATTTTGTCAATTTTTCAAATTATGATGATTTAATGCAGGATAATGCCGTTTTTAATAGACTTTATATTATTTAATTCGCAATATAATAAGAAGATATGATGTTTTGTAAAGTTTATATTTTATATATATGTATAAAATATACAGCATTATGAAAAATATAATTTATGGTTTACGAGATCCAAGAAATGATGTTTATCAGTACATTGGGAAATCAACAGTTGGATCAAAAAGAGCTTTACAACATTTAATAAAATCTCATTCAGAAAAAGTTAATGAATGGGTTGCTAATCTAAACGAAAACTGGCTATATCCATTAGTGGATATCATTGAAGAAGTTGATGAAATTGATTCGTTATCTGAACGTGAAAAGTTTTGGATTAATTATTATTACAATATTAATCCAGATTTATTGAACATTCAATCAATACCCCTTTTTCAAAATTTGAGAAGTGAAGAAGATGAAAAGAATTTTAATTTTTTAGTTCAAATGATTTCAGATATACGAAATATTCTACGAAAAGAAAGATTATATAGAAACTTAACACAGTCTGAAATGGCAGATAAAATGGGGGTACATAGAAGTACAATAGTAGGTTGTGAAAACGGATATAATATAAATTTTGATATGTTACAAAAATATGTTATGACTTTGAAAGGGATTGATATTATAAGTAAAAGTTGTGGGAAACGTATCAAAAAAAGTAGAAAGAGTAAATAAAATAAAATTATGATACAGAAAGAATATTTCAAAACTTTAGCAACTAAACAACTTTTATCTTTGAGACGAGATTGGTATTGTGAATACCCAAGATTTGATGGAGATATTAAAAAAGATGTTGGTTATTGGTGTAAAGGTTATGAAATTGATACCGATTCTTTGTTTGAAGAACTATCAACAAGACCTCATGTTGCATCCGGTTTAGAAGCTAAGTTAATGAGAAAACTAAGAGCCGAGCATCACATGACAGAAAAAGAAATTAGAGAAGTTCCAAAATATAGAAAAATGTTGTCTGATGCCCAAAAAGAAGAGGAAAAATCTAAAAAGAAAGCTGAAACAGTTATTCATCCATTAGTAAAAGAAATTTGTATTAAATTGAAACTTCATCCGAATCATCCAAAAATAAGAGAAGAAATTAACAGATTGGCTGAAAGTGGAGAGTATCATCACTATTATCGAGAAGATATAAAAGAATTACAGAAAGGTCTTTATTATATGATGAAAGATGGTCGTTGGGATTATTGTTCACGTAAATTTGTCAAATACCCAAAGGGGTATTAATTACAGTAAGATTTGTTTCTACTTTATTACAAATTTCTGGGAATTTTACAATATCATCCATATTTAATTTAAACCATTCATTTTTTATTCTACAATGTGAATAAAAATTTTGAATTATTTTTTCACATTGAATTCCGTGATTTGTATAATGTTGATAGATTACTTTTAATTCACCATCGTTTCCTGTTTGAAGTTGTTTTGACCTCTTTTTAGACGATCTGCGAGTATATCCTATTTTGTAGACAGTATCATAGTCTCTAATGGATTCTATTAAATAAACGATTCCCTGCACTTTTAGACGTATTTTTTTAGTATATATTTAGATGCTAGAGTCAAAAAAGAAAAACAAACCTTAAAAAATGAAATATATAATAGTATGAAGAAATTAAATAACACATCTAATAGTTCTAACTCACCGCCTTAATTCATTGTCTCAACGATAATGAATTATGTGTAAGCAAGACAGAAATCCGAAACAACCAATTCCAATTAGGTATTGGTTGGTAGAGATTACCCTTACGAGTGGTGAATTTCTACAATTTTATGTGAAAGCCTTGACTATCAAAGATGCCTATGAAAAGGCTGATGGATATGCAGAATTGGTAAGTAACGATGTGTTAAGAAATAAGTTAAAAACATTTAAACTTATGTGCTGAACAAGAAAAAAAGCCGTCAAATGACGGCTTTTTTTATTATCCTGTTGTTTCTATAAAAGTAACCTCTTTTTGAGGTATTTTTTCTGGTTCTGAATGTGATTTTGAACGGGCCCTGTGAGTATAACAAAAATATCCCTTGTTATCCTTACCCAGACTTACTCCATCAGAATGTTTTTCTTTTTGAATCCTTTTGGTTTCGATAAACCATGTAATATTTTCCCTTTATGTTTCTTTTTTTCCAAAATATCATTTTCATCTATATCATTTAAACCAACAATAAGATTCATTTCTATTTTGTCTTTGTGTCTATTACTGAAATGTTTATCGTATAAATATTCTGCACAAAATCTAGATCTTCTATCTTTAAATTTATCAATTTCTTGCAAAATTTCTGAATTGTTATCAAAATATTGTCTGATATAATCAGTAGTTTGATCCCATTCTTTGAAACTTTTTTCACTAATATGTTTTTCATCACAAACAATACCTACCAAATCATCAAAAACTTGATCAACAAAAGTTGATTCACCAAAAAGATCAATTTCTTTATTATAACTTTCGTTTATAAATTCACTAAATTTTTTCATATATCTATATATTTATTTTTTTATATCAAAAAATTTAAGTATTTTTATTTAAAATGAGTAATATGACAAATATAGAAATTTTAAGAAAGGAAGCTATAAAACTACTAGAAAACGGTAAATTAAAAGGTAGTAATGCTGTTTTTGTAAAACAAATTAGTAAATATACCAAAAAGAAACTTAATGAATTATCAACAAAACAATATAATTGGTTGAAAGATATTGTAGGTGTTGAGGAATTATATACACTTATGGATGAAACCATTCATGATTTGGATTCTATTGACAACGAAAAATTGCAAAATGCTGATGATCTTGAAAAAGAAGATTAAAATTTTTTATTTGAACATTTTGCTGTATCTTTGTATTCTAATTTAAAAACAACTTTATATGAAAAGAGAACATAAATGGGATAAGGATGACACAATCATTACCTTATACTACACAAAGTTTGGAACAAAACATCTCCCTGTAAAAGATGATAAGGAACTCGCAGAAACAGTTATCGGATCTTCACTCGACTCACTTAAAATGCAGTCATCTAATGTGAATTTTGTCCTTGGTAAGAATTACGGAACTCTGAATTGCTTTTCCAAGTTACAGAAACAGGTTGTTGAAGAACTGAAAAACAAATCTGAAACAGATCTGAAAGATATGGTTCTTGATATTATCGAAAACACCGACAGGAAAGTAGTAGTTGCTGACAGAATTAAAATTCGTCAGGAAATTCAGAAAGAAGAAAGAGCCAAGGAAGATAAGAAAAAACTGGATGCAATTTTCCGCAAAATGGGAAAAGATCCAAGTAAGATGAGGTCGACAGGTGTTCGCCCTAAGCCGCAAGACTAAATTTCAACTCTTCATAAGGATACTGCTGTTTCTCGTAGATATCCTTTTTTCTTGACTGAAAGTGATTGAATAGAATCCCTTTAAAGTCGTGATGAAATTGATCAACTAAATCAAAGATAATTGCGTTTTCTTTGGTTGAGTGTAATCTTAATACCCTACCAATAGCTTGTCTTATTACCTGATCTGATTTAAATGAATCAGCAAAGACAAGATTAACAATAGCTTTTATGTTTATACCAGTGGCTGATGTTCCAAAGGAAGCAACTAATATTTTTATATTTCCACTAGTATCCTCCATTTGTTTTTTGATTATTGCACGTTTCTCTTTTGGTGTAGTCCCATCAATATAATATATGTCTTTATTTTGTATATTATCTCTCAAATAATTATATAATTCTTTACCATATTCTATATTTTGGAATAATACCATTGAATTATTTTTAAATTTATTGACTAATTTTCCAACAAATATTTTTCTAGGTAAAGAGTTTTGAGCATATTTCTTTTCTAATTCCCAAGCCTTTCTACCATTGCCATTTCTTTTTATAGCAAAAACGTTTGATGCGAAATTATAATCGCCATGATTAAGGATTATACCTTTTATTTTACAAGGTGATATTATTCCTAAATCCATTAATTTCTTAGCCCTGATATTTAATAACAACTGACCAGTAACACCTTCTATCATAAGTAATTCTGCACTATCATCGGATGGGTATGTTCCACTCATTCCAAAACGAATTTTTGCATATCCGAAAGTGTTTTTTAATATGGTTTTAAGACTATTTCCCTTTGCTTTGTGAGCTTCATCACAACAAACAACATCAAACTGTTGAAACCATTCTGGGGGCCATTTAACTAATGATTGGTAAGTTCCAATATAAATGTTTGGTTCATCTCCATGATATTTTCTTGGTTTATCACTCATTATTTCATCCATTCTAATATTTTTTAATGGTGTTTTATTTTCGTTGTGATATCCAAAATTATAATCGTTAATATCATTATAAAATTGTGTAACCAAATCCATAGTTGGAACAATTAATAAAAATTTTGCATTTGGATTTATATGAGTTAAATAATAAAAAATAAGGGATCCAAATATCAACGATTTACCACCGGCAGTTGCAACCTCAATTCTACCGAACATATGTTTTAATATTCTGAAAATAGATTCCTCTTGATGCTCATATGGTGTAAAAGGTTTATTGGCATCATCTCTATCCTTATGATCTTTGTAAAATTCTTTACAAAATTTTTCAATATCTTCTTTTGAAATATCTTTATTAATAGGTAATTTATCTTTGTTCAAAATTTCAAATGGATATCCATATTCTTTACAACATTTATAACATTCGTGTAATAAACCAAAATCAATATATCCACCATGAAATTGTTCAGATTTACCATCCCAAGGATTAGAAGAAAATTTAGTCATTTTATATTTAGCCATAAACACATAATTTTTTATATGTCTATTTAAATATAAACGCAATTGATTAAATTCTTCTTTGGTAGATTCTTTTAAAATAATTTTTGTAACATTATCATCTATAACAAATTTCATAATAAAGTATATATTAAACGAAAAGCTTTTTGTTTTTAAATTATCAACTCGTCTATTTAATATATAATAAAAAAGAAATTTCGAATTGAAAACAACAACTATAATTCAGCAATATAAAAAAGAACCCGTGATTGGAACAAAAACATCAAAGGAAATTAGATCTTTTTTTGGAACAAATTTAATTGATATAGAAGATATTATATCTATTAGTAATATATCTATTCAATATTCAGATACCCCAACAGAGCATTATCAATATTATGATACTACAACTTTAGTTAGTGAATCTGAGGTTGGTGTATTTAAAAGTTTAGATGATATTAAATATCAAAATCACACTATTGATCTTTATAATTTGAATTATACATCATATGATAATTTACAATGGAATTTGGTTTTAAAAGCTAGAAATATTTTAAAAGAATATTTATTTTTAAGACTTAAAGAGGCGAGAACATTTAAATCTATTCAAAAAATAGAAACACAAAAAAATGATATTAATACATTCATATATGATTACATCGAATTCAATCTATTAGATAGATATAATATATCAAGTATAGTTTTTTATGTATTATATAAAGATGTTATAAACAATGGAAATGTTTCTAATAATAATTATACGGTAAAGAGTCCAACATTTAGTAATAATGCTTATTCAGATTCTAATATTGTAAAAGATGTTAGAATTATAACTACTGATTATTTGAATAATTTAGGTGATGTAAATATGACTTATTACCAAATTAAAAATGCAATTCAATATACCTTTGATTATTATTTTGTTATTAACTATAAGAAAATTTAACTGAATTTTTCTTTATATAAACAAACGATATGAACTACTACTACACTAAAGATGTAGTAGTTTCGTCAAAAAGATTAAACTTTTTAACAACATTAGACAAATCTAATGGCTCGTTCATAGAAGCAAAATGATTTTCAAACCACCTCTGTAATATATTTATGGCTGAATTTAAATCACGATCTATAATTATGGCGTCTGATAATTGAACCTTCCTATCTTTTAATTCAATCTTATATTTAAATAACTTTCCTGTTAGACAATTTAATTGTGTTGTCCATTTCTCATCAATTTTAGTCAAATTGGTATTCCTTGATTGACATTTATATTTAAGAAATTGAAGGAACATATTTATGTTGGAGTTATGAAATGATTTACGAATTCCTTTTTTATTTTCATTTACCCCTTCAGTATTCATTAGTTTTTTTACATTTAGATCACCAACTATAATTGTATTATAGTTCATATTCGCTAACTTTTTACTCTGAATATGTAGAGTTTGTTTTATCTGCTCGTTTTTCTTATGATAACATTTATTTAATGCTTTTTTTAATTGTTGGTTCCTACTTGAACCTTTGATTGTTTTACTCCTTTTGTTTTGTATTTTTGCTATTTGTTTTTGATAATAGTCATTTATTTTCTTTGATTTATTTTTAATAATAATTTGATTACCTTTATTATCTATACCGTGACATAATTTACCTAAACCTAAATCAATAGCAAGAACTCTGGTATCAATTAAAATTTTATCCTTATATTCTATACTATCATCAATAACTATATCACATAACCATTTATTTCTAACAAATTTTATTCTTATTTCTTTAATTTTTAGATCATTTAAATTCAAATTTGATCTATATTCAAATGGTATTTTATTGATAATGATGGTGTTATTTTCCTTAACCATCCAACCAGATTGGTTCCAACTAATAGAGTGATAATCAGCGCTTTCTATTTTACTTGGAGGTCTTGATGATTTGTCTTTTTTGATTAGATTAAAAAATGACCTATATGAACCATATAATTCTGTTGCTATTGTCTGTATTGCCTTTGAGTTTAATTTTTTCCAATCTGTATATATTTCCTTTAATTCAGGAAGCATATTGTTTAAATCAAACTTATTAAAAATAGATTTATTTGTTTGGTATTCAGTTTGTTGTATATTTAATAATTTATTCCATATATCTTTTCTTATATCTGATAATTCCTGTAATTGATTTATCTGGTCTTTTGATGGAAATAATCTTATTTGATAGGTTTTCATTTTTTATACAACATTTTCTATAATTGTATATATAATTAAAAAAATGTCATTTATTTCCATTTTTGGAAGTATTTTTGTCAAATTCATCAAACTACACTAAAGATGTAGTTGTTTTCTTTGACGGGCTCTATAAATATTAATATATAAAGAAAAAATCCCCCCCCCCCTATGGAAGAACAAAAAAAT
>Ga0209083_1000779_pt1 | contig 42696 bp, 46 predicted proteins | sample AM7aDNAmetaG_FD_184132 | JGI IMG/M metagenome (GOLD analysis project Ga0209083, IMG submission 184132) | Freshwater microbial communities from Finland to study Microbial Dark Matter (Phase II) - AM7a DNA metaG (SPAdes) (version 3) | ecosystem: Environmental > Aquatic > Freshwater > Lake ... | reverse complement strand
GAGTTTAATGTAGCCCAGGCCGACGCTGCGGAGTGGGTCGAGCCGCCGGAGAATGTCCGCGCGATCGGCAAAGAGGTCGCAGGCTTCCGTGACGGTCAGGTCCAAAACATCGGCAATGGATTTACCAGCAACCGTCACCTCCAGGACTTGCTCGCGGTAACGGCGGCCTTTGCAATCAGGGCACCGGAGATACACATCGCTCAAGAATTGCATTTCAATGTGCTCAAATCCGTTGCCGGAACAAATTGGACAGCGCCCGGTGCCACTGTTGAAACTGAATGTCCCGGCGGTATAACGCCGTTCGCGAGCCATGGGTTGGGCCGCGAATAACTGGCGAATCACATCGAAGGCGCCGACGTAGCTGGCCGGGTTGCTGCGGGTCGTCCGGCCGATGGGCGATTGATCCACCATGACGATCGCGTCGATCTGTTCGTGGCCCGTAATCTGGCGGTGCCGGCCGACGGGCTCGGCCGGTTTATGTTTGAGCGCTGTGATCCCGTTGTAGAGGACATCTTGGATGAGGGTCGATTTACCGGAGCCGCTGACGCCCGTGATGCAAACCAGCCGGTTCAATGGGATGGTAACGTCAATATTCTTGAGATTATGTTCAGCGGCGCCAAAAATTTGAAGCTTTTCCGTGAACTTTGCGGGCGCGGGATCAGTCCGTCCAGTCTGAGTATTCTGATTGTGATTCACCGTTCGTAACGCGCGCCCCGTTCGACTCGCCGGACATTTCAACAATGCCGGTAAGCTTCCAAAAAATACAATTTCACCGCCGCGCTCACCCGGGCCGGGACCCAGGTCGAGAATTCTATCAGCGGCGCGGATCAGGTCGGGATCGTGTTCGACGACTACGAGTGTATTACCGGCGTCGCGGAGGCGGTGCAGGATGCCGCGGAGTCGCTGGATATCGCGCGGGTGTAAGCCGATGCTCGGCTCATCCAGAACGTAGAGGGTATTGACGAGTGAGGTGCCAAGCGCCGTGGTCAGGTTCACGCGTTGAATTTCACCGCCGCTGAGGGTCCGGGATTGCCGGTCGAGAGTCAGATAGCCGAGGCCGACATCCACAAGGTAGCGGAGCCGGGTGCGAATTTCGGACAGGAGTAAATCCGCAGCTTCGTCCAACGGGGCGGGGAGTTGGAGGTCGCGAAAAAAATCGCGACAATCAGTGAGAGGCAGCAGCATCACGTCGTGGATGGTCAGGCCGCGAATTCGCCAATCCAGCGCCGCCGGTTTCAAGCGGGCACCCTGGCAGGCATGACAAAGAGTATAGGCCCGGTAGCGGGACAGTAAGACGCGGACATGCATCTTGTACGATTTGGTTTCGAGCCAGGTAAAAAAACGTTTGACGCCATACCATTTGCGGTCCGCCCATTCGCCTTCGCCATCGAGGACCCACCGGCGGTGCTCGATCGCGAGGTCGCGCCACGGAATCGCGCTGGGGATGTTCCGTTTTTGGGCAAACTCCAGCAGGTCGTCCTGACATTCGGCATAGCTGGCGGTCTGCCAGGGTTTGACGGCGCCGCCCGCCAATGTTTTCGAGTCGTCGGGGACGACTCGATCATAGTCGATGCCGATGGTTCGGCCGAATCCGCGACAGATTTCACAGGCGCCAATGGGAGAGTTAAAACTGAAAAGATTCGGCACCGGATCGCCATAGCGAATATCGCACTCGGCACAATGTAGATCGGCGGAAAACCGCCGAACCGTGCCGGGTGAATCGCCGGCCGAGACCGACACTCGACCCTGGCCGGTTTTCAGGGCTGCTTCGAGCGCCTCCACAATGCGGGTCCGGTTCCGCGGCGAATTCTCAACCCGGTCTTGCAGAACTTCGAGGATCTTGCCGTGATTTTCAGCCTGGTGATAGCCTTGCTTGGCTAAGAGATCGCGGACTTCCTGCTCGGAAAAGTTATGGGGGATGGCAACCGGGAATGTAATCCTAAGCGGTCCATCGACTGTGGACAATTGGCGGAAGATGGTGGTGGGGGTGTCACGCCGGACCGGTTTGCCACACTGGCGACAGCGCAACTCTGCCGCCCGAGCAAAAAGTAGTTTCAGATGGTCATTCAGCTCGGTCAGGGTGCCGACCGTGCTGCGGCTCGTCTTGACGGGGTTGGTCTGGTCAATGGCGATCGCCGGCGGGATCCCGTCGATGCGGTCAACCTGGGGTTTGTCCATGCGGTCGAGAAATTGCCGGGCGTACGGTGAAAAGGTCTCGACATAGCGGCGCTGGCCCTCTGCATAGATCGTGTCGAAGGCCAGCGATGATTTACCGGAGCCGCTGACGCCAGTGATGACGATCAATTCGCCCAACGGTAGCTTGAGGTCAAAACCTTTGAGATTGTTTTGCCGGGCGCCGACAATCTCAATGAAATTACCGGCCATGATTATGCAGGTTCATCGCCAGCTGTAATGCACCTTCCGCGGAGTCACGCCGTAAAAGTCTAACCGTCGCCCCCGGGAGTGTCTGGCGAATGCGATGGGCAACCCATTGGCGAAGCGTGGGTTGGTTTCGGAGCAAGCCACCGGCCAGGGCAACGGCCGGCGCCTGGAGCTGCAACTGGCGGGCAACCGCGAGGGCGTCCATCGCTAGAAACGATGCCGCTTGGAGCAGCAACCCCCGGTTTCCCCGTAGAAAAATATCAGCGTGTTCGGCGACTTCAGCTTTGGTGGCAACGGCAATCCAGTCCACAAGCTGTTCGGGCGAGCGCAACTCCAGCCGGCGCAGCAAGCGCCGCAATGCCGCCCCGCACTGACCAGTGCGATCAAGATCCCGGATCGCGGCGCGTAATCCGGTCAAGGCAATCCAGTAGCCGCTGGCGTGATCACCGAGCAAATGTCCCCAGCCGCCGGTCCGGGCCAATGTGCCAGCAGCGTTCCGGCCCACCACCACGGAACCAGTGCCGCTGATGACGAGAATCCCGGGTTCGGTCAGTCCAAATCCCGCTGCCAACCCGGAATCAAGATCGTTCCCCAGGAATATTTTGGCTGTGGGCCAAACCCGGCGCGCCAGCCGGTGCAGTCGGGTGCGGTCGGCGGGAGTGCGACACCCTGCCAGACAAAGTGCGGCTGCCGTGGGTTTAAATTTGCGGAGGATTGCGAGGATCTGCCGGTCGCTGGCGAGTTTGAGATTGAGGGCGCCGAATTGCTGGCGGCTGACGATTTTTCCAGCGGCATCTGCCAGGAATGCAACCGTTTTTGTTCCGCCGCCTTCAATCCCAAGAATGGTGCCAGTCATGCAGGGGTGGGGAAGGTGTTACTTCCCCGCCAGACCGAATGCGGCATGGACGGCGCGGGCGGCTTTTTCGGCGTCGGCCAGCGCAATGATGACGCTGATTTTGATTTCGCTTGTGGAAATCATGCCGATGTTGATGCCGTTGTTGGCGAGTGTTTCAAACATTTTAGCGGCCACACCGGGATGGCTGCGCATCCCGATCCCGACCACGCTGAGCTTGGCGATTTCGCCGGTCGCCGTGACTTCGCGCGCGCCAACTTCCTTGACGATCGGTTGCAAAACTTTGACGGACTTGGCGGCGTCCGTATCGCCCACGGTGAAAGAGATATCGGTCAGGCCGTTCGCACTGACATTTTGGACGATGACATCAATATTGATATTGGCGTCGGCAATGGTCTTGAACACCTTCGCGGCGATCCCGGGCTTGTCGGGGACGCCGGCGATGGTGACCTTGGCTTGTTTCTTGTCAACCGCGACGCCGCGAATGACGACGTCTTCCATTTTCGAAGTTTCGGTTTTCACGATGGTTCCTGGGTTGGTGTTGAAACTGCTGCGGACCTCGAATACAACATTAAACTTTTTGGCGAATTCCACGGACCGCGCCTGCATGACTTTCGAGCCGAGCGCGGCCATTTCCAGCATTTCGTCGTAGCTGATTTCAAGAATCTTTTTGGCGTCGGGGATGATGCGGGGATCGGCGGTATAGACGCCGTCCACATCGGTGTAAATCTGACAGACATCGGCTTTCACTGCGGCGGCGATGGCAATGGCGCTGAGGTCGCTGCCACCACGACCGAGTGTGGTGATGTGGCCGTCGGGCGTTTCCCCCTGGAAGCCGGCAATGATGACGGCATGGCCGGAGTCGAGTAATTCGTGGACGCGTTTCGGCGTGATGTTGGCGATTTTGGCTTTCGTGTGCAGGCCGAAAGTTACGATTCCGGCCTGTGCGCCGGTGAGCGACGCGGCTTTCGCGCCGAGTCCTTGCAGTGCCATCGCCAGCAGGGCAATGGTGGTCTGCTCGCCGGTGGCGAGCAAGACGTCCATCTCGCGTTCCGGCGGCTCGGGGTGCACTTCCTTGGCCAGTTTGATTAACGAGTCGGTCACGCCGCTCATCGCCGAGACAACGACCACCACCTGGTTGCCGGCCTGTTGGGTGGCGAGCACCCGCTGCGCCACGTTCTTGATGCGGTCCGGATTGCCGACCGACGTCCCGCCATATTTCTGAACGATCAATGCCATATCAGTCAAAAGTCTCCACTCGCAACACCACGGTTTTATCTTTGACCACGGCGAGCCCGTCGATGGTGGCCACGGCGGCGCGGACCGCCCGGTCTTGCGCCACGTGCAGCATCATGATCAACGAGACGCGATTGCTGTCCGGTTCGCGCTGCAATACCGACGCGATACTAATATCGGCATCCCCTAATATTTTAGCGATCTGGGCGATGACGCCGGCCCGGTCTTCCACTGTCAACCGCAAATAGTAACGGGACTCCACCTCGTCGATGGACCGGACAGCGGCGTGGAGCTGGTGGGAGACAAAGCCCGGTACGCGCTGGAGGCTGCCAAATTTCAGGTTGAGCGCGACGTCGGCCAAATCGGCAATGACGGCGCTGCTGGTCGCATCGGCACCCGCGCCCCGCCCATAGAACATCGTGTCCCCAACCACGTCCCCGCGGACTGCCACCGCATTGAAAACGCCATTGACGCTGGCCAGGATGTGGCTGTTGGGGATGAGGGTGGGATGGACGCGGATTTCGACCGCCGGACCCGTGGCCTTGATGATCGCGAGCAGTTTGATTGCGTAACCAAGTTCGCGCGCCACTTGGATGTCCATTTGCGAGACGTGCCGGATGCCTTCGACGTAAACATTTTCATTGCCAACCCAAAACCCATGGGCGAGCGACGCGAGGATCGTGGCTTTGTGGGCGGAATCGCCGCCATCGACATCGAGGCCGGGATCCGCTTCGGCATAGCCGAGTTTTTGGGCTTCGGCCAGGATTTCGTTAAAACCTTTTCCTTCGGCGGTCATGCGGCTGAGGATGTAATTGCAGGTGCCGTTGACGATGCCGTAGATGAGCGGGAACTGGTTGGCGACAAAGCCTTCCCGAAGCGCTTTGATGATCGGGATGCCGCCGCACACGCTGGCTTCGTAGAAAATATTGACGCCATTTTTTGCGGCGGCCGCAAAAATTTCCTCGCCGTGATGCGCGAGCAACGCTTTGTTGGCAGTGACAACCACCTTGCGGCGGTTCAGGGCATCGAGAATAACGGTCTTGGCAAACCCGGTACCGCCAACCAATTCGACAATAACATGCAGGTCCGGATCGTTGATGACGCTCTGCGCATCGCGGCATAGCACGTGGGCCGGAACCGGCAAACTCTTGAGCTTTGCCTCGTCCTTGTCGCAGACCCATTTCAAGTTGAGCCGAATGCCGAGGCGATCGGCGAGCAGGTCGGCGTTGCGGGTAAGATTCTTTGCCACGCCGCCGCCGACGATGCCGGCGCCGATGAGACCAATATTTAATTGTTTGGGAGCACTCAAAGCTCGGCCAAAATAGCGGTCGGCGCGCCAACCTGCAATAGAAAAACCTTTGGGCGAGGCTTTGGAAATAGTGGAACGGGCGTCCCGCCCGTTCCCGGTAGTGGGACAGGCGTCCCGCCTGTCTTTAACATTCAGAGAAATCAAACGGGCGGGACGCCCGTTCCACTAACGGAATGAATTATTTCAAACACGTGCTCAGAATGTCGGCCCGCGCAAATCCACCAAGCCCGTTGGCCAGTCAAAGTTGCGGAGCGGTTTGACCATGACCCAGTCCGAGGTTTCGGTGAGCCAAACCCCGGGATCGGGCTTCCAATGGCGGACCGGGTTGGAAATGTTTCGGTAGCCGCTCGAAGCGTAATGTTTTTTATCCCCCAACAACATGGCTACGGGGATTTCGTGCGCAGCCAACCATTCGTGTGCGGTGGCAAGCAATTCACGAACCAGCCCCTGACCGCGGTGCTGAGGATGGACGCAGACCTCCGCGATTCCGGCGATTCGCAATTCGCCGGTTGTGAGTCCGATGAGTTTGTCATGCGCGGCGATGTGGGCGATCAACTCAGTGGGGGAGCCGCGCACAAACCAGCGCCAGCGCGGGGGCTCATGGAAGTACCGGCGGTCGCGAAAAACGGCGTCCCCGGGTTTTGTGAAACAAGTCGAAATCAACTGCCGCAACTGCCGGTCCAACTCCGCATCGACGGCGCTGTCTTCGATGAATTCAATTGCCGCCATATTGGTTAGCGGAGAGAGCGAACGAATTTTGCGGTGCGTTCAATCGCTTTTTCGATGTCGGACATTGCCGAGGCGAAGCTGGCGCGGACATGGCCCTCGCCGCTCGGTCCAAAGGCGGTCCCGGGCACCATGGCGACCCGTTCCTGTTCGAGGAGCTTGACCGAAAACTCCTTGGAACTCAGACCCGTGCTGCGGATATCCGGGAACGAATAAAAAGATCCGACTGGCAGATGGCACTTCAGCCCCATTTCATTGAATGACTGGACGATAAAATTCCGACGGAGGAGGTATTGCTCGCGCATCATTTCCATCTCATTACGGCCGTGGTCGAGAGCCTCGATCGCGGCTTCCTGGGCGATAATGGACGCGCACAACATCGAATATTGGTGAATCCGGAGCATGGCTTCGGTCAGGGTGGGGGGCGCACAAACATACCCGATGCGAAAGCCGGTCATGGCAAACGCTTTGGAAAACCCATGCAGGAAAATGGTCCGCTCCTTCATCCCCGGCACCGCCGCGATGGAATGGTGGGTGCCGGTAAAGGTTAGCTCGCTGTAAATTTCATCCGTCAGGACCAACAAATCGTTGTCAATGCAGACCCGGGCAATCTGTTCGATTTCCGCACCAGTCAATGTCGCGCCGGTGGGGTTGGTTGGAAAGTTGAGCAGCAGCGCTTTCGATCGGGGCGTGATCGCGGCGGCCAAATCTGCGGCGCGCAATGCAAAATTGTTTTCGGGCCGGGTCTGAATCGCCTTCGCCACACCATGCGCCAGAGTCACGCTTGGATGGTAGGAGACGTAGCAGGGCTCGTGATACAGAATCTCATCCCCCGGGTTGATGATCGCGCGCAACGCGATATCCAGCGCTTCACTGACGCCGACGGTCACGAGAATTTCCGTGGTCGGATCGTAGGTGACGTGAAAGTTTTCCGTTACATACCGGCTGATGGCGCGCCGGAGTTTGAGCAGGCCGAAGTTGGAGGTATAGCCGGTCTTGCCGCGTTCGAGCGCATAGATGGCGGCTTCCCGGATATGCCACGGCGTCGTGAAGCCCGGTTCGCCAATGCCGAGGGAGACGACGTTCTCCATCGACTGCACGACTTCGAAAAAGTCGCGGATCCCCGAGCGCGGGATTCCGCGCACGTGTTCGGCGACAAAGTCGCGTTTGCTGACCGGTGCTTTTGCCATTTGGTCGGACACTTTACCAACCGGTTTGTCAAAAGCAAGCGAGGAGGGGACGCGGGTGCAGTTCGAGGGTTTGGGCAACCAAGCCGGTGTAGGCCGACTCTGTGAGTCGGCGTCTGTCCCCGCGCCGCATCGTACTCGTCTCGCGAACGGTTCGCCGGGAGGCTCACCCGCCAAGGCCGGAAAACCTGCGCTAACGGCAAAGCGGCGACAAGTCGCCGCACTCCAAAAGCCGGTTGCACCGGCGCGTGTGACTTGGTAATTGAGTCGCATGTCCGACAAGCTCAATACGGCGTTCGATCAACTCTCGAATTCTGGTTTGCCAGTGGGTCCGGAATTGCCGGGCCCCAAGCCGGTCAAGCTGGGGCGCGTCGTGCTGCGCAAAGAAAAAGCGCACCGCGGCGGCAAGACCGTGATTGTCGTTCACGATTTTGCGCTGCAGATTACCGGTGTGCAGATCGAGTCGTTTGCCGGCCAGCTCAAGAAAGCGTGCGGTTGCGGTGGGACGGTCAAAGACCGCACCATCGAAATCCAAGGCGATCAGCCCGGCAAGATTCGGGCGCTGCTGGAAGCAGCTGGTTTTCAGGTGGCCGGCGTGAAGTGATTATTGAAGCGCTGCTTGTGCATCGCGCGCACCGTGAAGAATGCGAATCACCTGAATTTCAACGCCAGTGATGCGATAATAAATCACGTACTGGCTGCTAGGGAAACTGCGCAGGTTGGGCAATAATTCCTCGCGCCGGCGTCCGATTTCCGGATACTGCGTCAGCAGGTGACATTTCGCTTCGAGCAAGTCGAGCATCGCGGTAGCGGCACTTGGATCGTCATGCGCGATGTGCTGGCTGAGGTCGGCCAAGTCTTGTGCTACAGCAAGAGTGAGCCGGTACTGCATCAAGAATTCAGGCGAAGTTTGCGAAATACTTCCGCGCCATCACGCAATTCACCGCGGTCGGCTTGGGCGACACCGAGGCCTAGATCGCGGCGTAATTCCTCCAACCGCAACCGGCGAATCTCCTCGGAATCAGCCAGCCATTCCGCAAGCTCCAGCCGCTCTTGCAGTGAAAGATGGGCGGCCACGGCCTTGATTTCTTGCACGGTGCTCATGGCGAAACCTTACTCGCTTCTACTTCTTGATGCAAGCAAGCTACACGTCGGCTTGGCGGTCGCAGTGCGACGGCGCTGTTCGTCGAGATGCCGGTTCAAGGCGTTCAGTGCCCCAGCCATAGTCGTGTCGTAAGTCACTTGCCCCGCGACTTTGGCGCGAGGACGCGTTCTGCCCTTGCCAGTCTGTGCGGTTGTGGTTAAATTAGCGTTGTCATGAGCAAAGTGGAAATCTTGGACGAACTACCTAGACTCACGCCAGCGGAGCGGCAGGAGATTGCCATCCGTATCCAGGAAATCGGCGGCGCTGGGCTAACCGAGGCGGAGAAGCAGATTCTAGATCGCGAGTTGGCGGACTACGAACGGAATCCCGACGCCGGTTCAGCGTGGGGCGAAGTCGAGGCGCGTATTCGCGACAGTGCCGGCCGGTGAAATGGCGGGTCAGCATCCGGTCCCGCGCCGAGGCGGATTTGCAGCAGGCGTGGCAATGGTATGAGCGGGAACAGCCCGGTTTGGGTGACAAGTTTCTCGCGGAAATGCGCGAGCTAATTCAAAGCCTTCACGAATATGCCGAGCGTTCGCCCGATTATTACCGGGGATTTCATCGGCTGCTCACTCCGCGTTTTCCGCACAAGATTTTTTACCGGATCCACGGTGACCGGGTCATCGTCTTTCGTGTCCTGCACGCGAAGCAGCATCATCCCGATAAACTCGGGAAATATTGTGCCTAAATTTACGGAACACATCGCCGTTGTCACGCAATTCGCCTCGGTCATTCGGAGACCTCGTCGAGTACCTTGTCAAATGGCGATGTGTTTCGGGAAAGAGCGGCGGCGACCGCGCGGTGGAGGATTTCCAAGCGGCTGGCCAACCGCGCGGCATCACACTTCCGTAGCCCGCCCGCATCTTCCGCCGGATGGCTGATCAGGAATTCCGTGCGTTTGACGGGATCAGGTTCAAAGGGTTCTTTGTAAAGCCACTCCAAATAATCGTCAGCAGGCAACCGCCGGTTCGCGTACCGACGGACTCTGAGGCTCGCCAAATCTTCCAGCATGAGGATCGCTTCAATCTTCCATTGGTCATAATCACGATGCGCCTTGCCGAAGCCCAACATTTTGACGAAAAGCATGTTCAACCTGTCTTCGAACTCCCGCGCTTTTCGCGCGATCAGTGCGCGCCTGAAGACATACTCAAAGCAATAACTGTGTTCTCATCCGGTATGTCATCGAGGGCCTCCGCCAAAGCAGCCGCCCAACGGCGAGCGTCCTCGGCGATGATTGTCTCTCCCAGACAGCAATCGTATTCGGTCTCGTCCCAGGCTTCCCAGCAGTGGTCAGCCCAGTCGCGTGGCGCACCGGTGCCAAGTGGTTGCCACCCATACCGCCGGCCCAGCCGCAAGGCTTGGTGGAACAACAGCGGGTGGATCTCATGGTGTTCGTTGGAACGCGTAAGTATCATGAGCGGTAATGTTAGCAAGACCACTCGGACAAACAGCGTCCGTCATGTGCGGGCGGCAGTTGAGAACAAATCAATCCAAAACCTTCACGTGACCGGCATCGCTCCGTACCGGTTAACGGCGAAGTATCTGCGCGTGATTCTGTCCAGTTGCCCTACAACGTTGGCTTCTCAGTCTCGGTCCGGCGACGCTGGTCGTCGAGGTGGCGGTTCAAGGCGTTCAGGTACGCGAGTGCACTGGCTTCGATGATGTCCGTGCTCGTGCCTTTACCGGTCACGATGCGGCCGGCAAATTCGACGCGGACGCTGACTTCGCCGATCGCGTCCTTGCCCTTGGTCACACTGCCCACACTAAAATCCACGAGGCTGCCTTTGGTGCCGGTAATGCGGTCCACGGTCTTGAGCATGGCGTCAATCGGACCATCGCCGGTACCCGCGTCGTTGGTCGGCTCGGTTTGCCCGGCTTGGAGGAGGCGGACAGTGGCGGTCGGAATGACCCCGGTCATGACGCTGAGGTAATCCAGTTTCCAGACTTGTGGGACTTCGGTAAATGCGCCTTCGACGAGCGCCCGCACGTCTTCGTCGTAAACATGTTTTTTCTTGTCGGCGAGCGTCTTGACCTGTTCGGTCACGCGGCGGATTTCGTCCTCGCTGAGTTTGTAGCCCATCTCGGCGAGTTTCTCGCGGGCGGCATGGTGGCCCATGTGTTTGCCCCACGTCAACTCGCTGCTGCGGCCGACGTCCTCGGCGCGCATGATCTCGTAATTGGACCGGTCCTTGAGCATCCCATGCTGATGAATGCCCGACTCGTGGGCGAATGCATTCTCGCCGACAATGGCTTTGTTGCGCTGGACGACCATGCCGGTGAGGTGCGACACGAGCCGGCTGGCGGGGTAGAGCTGGCGGGTGTCGATGCCGGTGGTCAACCCGCCGAAGATGTCGGGACGCATCTTGAGTGCCATCACGACTTCCTCGAGCGAGGTGTTACCGGCGCGTTCGCCGAGGCCGTTGATGGTGCATTCGATCTGCCGCGCGCCGTTTTGCACGGCGGCCAACGAGTTGGCGACGGCGAGCCCGAGGTCGTCATGGCAATGCACGGAGAAAATCACGCCGGGCACCTTGATGCGGGCGACGAGGTATGCGATCAACACGCCGTACTCGCCGGGGATGGCGTAGCCGACGGTGTCGGGGATGTTCAACGTCGTCGCGCCTGCCTCAGCGCAAGCGGTGTAGAGTTCGACGAGGTAGTCGCGGTCGGACCGGGTCGTGTCTTGCGCGGAATACTCGACGTTGTCCGTGAACTTGCAGGCGAGTTCGATGGCTTTGACGGAGCGCTTGATGTTTTCGGCGCGGGAGACGTTGAGCATTGTCGTGAGATGGATGTCGCTGCCCGAACTGAACGTGTGAATCCGCCGTTTTGCCGCCGGGGCGATGGCTTCGCCGGCGCGGACGATGTCTTTTTCCGTGGTCCGTGCGAGCGCGGCGATGCACGGGCCTTGCACTTCGCTGGCGATGGCGTGGACGGCCTCGAAATCGCCATCGCTGGCAATGGGGAAACCGGCTTCGATGATGTCCACCTTCAAGCGGGCGAGCTGGCGGGCGACTTCCAGTTTTTCGCGGGTATTCATGGACGCGCCGGGGCATTGCTCGCCGTCGCGGAGAGTGGTGTCGAAGATCAAGACTTGGTCATGCATGTTGTTCCTTTCGCGCCGCCGTAATGCCGGGAAGTCAAAAACCCACAACCCCCGACAGGCGGTCGGGGCAGTGGGTTGATTGTTTCTTTGAGGTAGACCTTAACCCACTGCCTGCCGCATGCGCAGCAGACCCAACAACGCCAACAGTCGGTTAAGGTTCTGACTCATTATTGGATATGTAGCCTACGGCGAAGCGAGTGTCAAACGGAAATGGTAATGCGTCGCTGGCGGCTGGAGATCGGTCCGTAGCCGCGCGCGTAAGCGCGTGGTCCGCGCAGCAGATCCAAGCACACGGTGCCACCGCCTCACGGCGGCGGCTACAGGATGTCCCATCGTCACTAACGCATTACCCTGGAAATGCGCACGGAATGAAGACAGGCGGATGCGGCTGAGATCAAACAGCTATTCAGCCTACGACTTCTGAATGAGTCGTAATACCGATTCAGCACACTGGCGGAAGGCTTGGGCTGGGGCGCTCTCCGGTGCCGCCAGGACGATCGGCACGCCGTTGTCACCACATTCGCGGATTTCGGAAAACAACGGAATTTCACCGAGCAACGGCACCCCACGCCGCGTTGCTTCCTGCCCGCCCCCCCCGTGCCCAAAGACGTCATCGCGCTGCTTGCAATGCGGGCAGACATAGAAACTCATGTTTTCGATGATGCCGAGAATTTTGACATTCACTTTCTCAAACATCTGAATCCCGCGCCGCGCCACGTCGAGCGCGACATCTTGCGGGGTGGTCACAATCACACCGCCGTCGAGCGCGATGGTTTGGACCAATGAAAGTTGGGCGTCGCCGGTGCCGGGCGGCAAATCCACAACCAAGACGTCGAGCGCACCCCAATTCACAGCGTGGCTGAACTGCTGGATCGCTTTCATGATCATGGGGCCGCGCCAGATGATTGGGGCATCGCCATCCACCAGCAGCGCCATACTCATCATCTTCAACCCAAATTTCTCCACCGGATCGAGTTTGTCGTCCGTCACGGTCGGCTTCTCGGTCATCCCCAGCATTTTGGGAATACTCGGCCCGTAAATATCCGCGTCCATCAAACCAACGGACTGGCCGAGCTGGTGCAACGCGACGGCGAGATTGACCGCGACAGTGGATTTGCCGACTCCGCCCTTGCCGGAAGCGACTGCGATAATGGTTTTCACACCCGGAATTCCGGGCGCAGACTGGGCGGGAGCCGCCGCGGGTGTCTCGACGGTCAATTGGACTTTGACCTGGCCAATGCCGGCGCATTGGCGGAGCGCGGTGGTGACAGCGCTTTCAATTTGAGCCGGGAGATTCGGTTCGCGGGTTGCAATTTGCAGGCCAACCGTCACATCATTTTTGCCGGTAATGGTGATTGATTTGACGAGGCCGAAGCTGACAATATCGCGGCTGAACCCGGGGAACTTGACGGTTTGCAAAACGGTTCGGAGTTGGTCTTCAGTGAGCAGGGTCATAATAATTTCAGATTATTGGATGGTGATGAGCGGGGCCGGGGCAGGGCGTTGGCGCTGGAGTAAATCGGCCAGGGTGGTCCGTGCGAGAACTTCGTTCACGCGGCTTTGCGCTTCGGCGAGCACGCCGCAGAGAACGCAGCTTTCGAGGCGCTGGTCGGAAACGACGCACGCCGGGTCTTCGGTTACACATTTCTGCAGAGCGAACGCCCCTTCCACGCAATTCAGAATGTCGAGCAGGTTCACGTTGGCGGGCGGGTGGGCGAGGGTGAATCCGCCGCCGGCTCCGCGTTGGGATTGGACGAGGCCGCTCTTGGCAAGCGATTGGAAAATCTTGGCGAGGAAGCTATTCGGCACTTTCTCCGCAGCGCTGATTTCGTCGATCATGACAGTCCGGCCCGCAGGTTGTCTAGCCAGGTAGAGCAACCCGATGATCGCGTATTCACCGGCACGGGTAATTTGCATAATATAATCGGACTAAATCACTCGGATTTCTCGGCGAATATAGGTGGCAATGTGGGTAAAGTCAACGGCACCAACTGTTGAAGTCAGAAGAGCAGCCTGAAGGCTGGACACCCAACGCGCGGAATCTCGAAGAAACCGAGCGTTTGGTGTCCGCAGGTTTTTCAGCAGAATCAACACTAAACAATCAGCCGGAGTGGGGCACGGCGGTTACGCGTAACCTTTGGGGTTTGCCTTGTGCCAGAGCCAGGCACTTTCAATAATGGCTTCGATGGTGTCGAACCGCGGCTTCCACCCGAGTTGCTTCCGGATCTTTGTGGAATCACCGACCAGTTTCGGCGGGTCACCGGGCCGGCGTGGACTTTCGATGACGGGGATCGGATGGCCGGTGACCTGGCGGGCGGTCTCGATGATTTGGCGGACGGAGTAGCCGTCGCCGCTGCCCAGATTAAAGACATCGCTCTTTTTAACGTCGAGCGCAAGACGGTGGGCTTGGGCGAGATCCAGAATGTGAACGTAATCGCGGATGCACGTGCCGTCGGGTGTGGGGTAGTCCGAGCCAAAGACTTCCACGTGGGGCTTCTGACCGAGTGGAACCTTGAGGACATTCGGGATGATGTGGGTTTCCTGCCAATGATGTTCGCCAAACTTCTTCGAACAGCCGGCCGCATTGAAATAGCGCAGACAGACGTAGGTGAGGCCGTGTTGCTTTTCGTACCAGTTGAGAATGCGTTCGAACATCAGTTTCGATTCGCCGTAGGGGTTGATCGGATCTTTCGGGAGATCTTCGGTGATCGGGATCTGTTTCGGGACGCCGAAGATGGCACACGTCGAGGAGAAGATGAATTTGCCGACACCGCCCTGGACGCAGGCTTCCAGCAGGTTGATGCCGTTGGCGACGTTGTTACGGAAATACTTACTGGGGTTGACCATGCTTTCCGGCACGAGCGCATTGGCAGCAAAGTGCATAACGGCGGCGGGGCGGAGTTGTTCCATTAACCGGAACAGATCGGCGCGGTTGGCCAGATCGAGCTCGTGGAATTCCGCGCGCGGGTCAACGGCCGCCCGGTGCCCTTCACTGAGGTTGTCGAGGACGGTGACGTTATGGCCGAAATCCAACAGATGTTCGACGCAGATGCTGCCGATGTAGCCGGCGCCGCCTGTAACGAGAATTTTCATGGCAGGCATGCTAGCCAATCAATCTCCGCTAGGCAAGCGCAGGGTGTGGATTTTCCCGGCTAGCAAATTCCGCTGGTTTTTTGCGCTTGCAAAGCGGCCCGGCCCGGGTAGGATGCCAACCCCTGCCACAAAGCAGGTTAACGCTCTGGTCAAACGGGGCACAAGAACATCAAATACAATCCAGTCAGAATGACGGGATGTCCTGTCGATTCAGCAACGCTGATCGCAGGATGCAATCAGGGAGGACAAGTTGGCAAATATTACAGTTAACGAGTTGTTGGAAAACGGGGTTCATTTCGGCCACCAAACCATGCGGTGGAATCCCAAGATGAAGAAATTTATTTTTGCCGCGCGCAATGGCATTCACATCATCGACCTCAACAAAACCCTGACGCAGATTCAAATTGCCTGCGGATTCCTCCACGAAGTCGTTTCCAATAACGGGATTGTGCTGTTCGTCGGCACCAAGAAGCAGGCGCAGCCTGAAATCAAGGAAGCCGCGGCCAAGACCGGAATGCCCTACGTCACGGACCGGTGGCTCGGTGGGACGTTGACGAATCTCCGCACCATTCGCAAGAGCGTGACCCGCTTGAAAGAGATTGATCGGATTCTCGAATCTCCCGAAGCGGCGCAGATGCCGAAAAAAGAAATTTCCAGCCTCCGCCGCGATGGTGCAAAGCTGCACCGCAACCTCGACGGCATTATCAACATGGAACGCCAGCCGGCGGCCATGTTCGTGGTCGATATTGATCGGGAAAAGATTGCGATTGCCGAAGCGCAGCGCCTCGGGATTCCGATCATTGCCATTGTGGATACCAATTGCGATCCCGACCAGGCCACCTATCCAATCGCCGGTAACGACGACGCAATTCGGGCGGTGAAGCTCATCACCGGCGTCATTGCGGAAGCGATTGCCGAAGCGCAAGCAGAACTCGGCAAGAAGATGCCGAACACCGTTCAAGCGACGGAAGCCGCCATGTTGGAAGCGGCGCCGGTGGCCGAAGTGGCCGCCGCGCCGGCCGCCGTGTAACCTAGTCAACCTTTAACGATTCGAATCAAGATTATGGAAATCACTGCCAAAGTTGTCCAGGCCCTGCGCGATAAAATCGGCGCCGGGATGATGGAATGCAAGAACGCCCTCGTGGAAGCCAAGGGGGATGTCGCCGAAGCCGAGAAGATTCTCCGCAAGAAAGGCGTCGCGACCGCCACCAAGAAATCCAGCCGATCGGCCAACGAAGGCTGCATTGCCAGCTATATTCACCACGGCAGCAAGCTCGGCGTCCTCGTCGAAGTCAACTGTGAGACCGACTTCGTGGCGCGCACCGACGGCTTCCGTGAGTTCGTCAAGGATCTGGCCCAGCAAATTGCCGCTGCCAATCCGACCTACGTCCGCCGGGAAGACGTGCCGGCGAATATCGTGGCGGCTGAAATGGAAATCTACAAGGCGCAGGTCAAAGACAAACCGGCTCCCGCCGTTGAAAAGATTGTGACCGGCAAGTTGGAGAAATTTTATTCTACCGTTTGTTTGGTGGAACAGCCCTTTGTTAAGAATCCCGAGATTCTGATCAAGGATCACACCACGCAGAAAATTGCGCAATTGGGTGAGAACATCGTAATTCGCCGATTTGTCCGGTGGCAGTTGGGCGAAGAAACATCCGCCGTCTAAGGAATCCTTTCCATGCGTAAATCATCCCCGCCGACCCCAAAATACCGGCGCGTGATGTTGAAGCTCAGCGGCGAATCGCTGCTGGGCTCACGCGACCATGGCATCTCGCCAGAGACCTGCGACGCCATTGCCAAAGAGATCAAGGAGGTCAAAGACCTCGGGATTGAGCTGGCGATCGTTATCGGTGGCGGCAACATCTTCCGGGGAGTGGCCGGGAGCAAACGCGGTCTTGAACGGGCGACCGGTGATTTCATGGGGATGTTGGCCACGGTCATCAACGCGTTGGCGCTACAGGATTCATTGGAGCGCGCGGGAGCTCCGACGCGGGTGCAGTCGGCGATCGAAATGCGGGCGGTTGCCGAGCCGTTTATTCGCCGCCGTGCGGTCCGTCACATGGAAAAGGGCCGGGTGGTCATTTTCGCCGCGGGTACCGGTAATCCATTCTTCTCGACCGACACCGCGGCCGCATTGCGCGCCAGCGAGATCAACGCGGACGTGTTGTTAAAAGCGACCAAAGTCGATGGTGTCTATACCGCTGACCCGGTCAAGGATCCCAAGGCGAAACGGTATGACCGGCTGACCTACATGGATGCGCTGAAGAACCGGTTGAACGTCATGGACGCATCCGCTTTCAGTTTGTGCATGGACAACCGGATCCCGATCATTGTGTTCGACTTCTTCAAGCCCGGTAACATTAAGCGCGTGATTTGCGGTGCCTCCATCGGCACCGTAGTCAGCGAATAATTTCCATCGCGACGCTGTTAGTCGGCTGTCGCGAATCGAACAGGGTGGATATTCTATGCCCGCACCCAGGCCAGTCATCCATTCTGGTATTATATCTTAACATGCTTGTATCCAGTAGGTTGTATTACTATTGATCACCTGGTCGTGACCTGTGGCACGCGCATTGCATTGCAGGTTCTTATGAAAATCATGGAACCAACTGAATGCCGAATGCTGACATTGGGACTGGGGGAATGGGGCGGGGTGGTCGACTTGAACACTGCGGCCGCACTAATTCGCCAATTGCCATCGGTACTGCGGGTCCTTGTAGATTTGCCGGCGCACCGGCTCGAGATTTTGCATCAATATCCGGCCGCAGGCTTGATCCAAAAAATTCATTTGGCCCTGTTGATGGCCGGTCGTGAACTGACCGATTTGCGGGACAACTAGTCATGAACATGGTGTTCCATGTGCTGTCGGTTTGGCAGACTGTTTCGCCCCTGCTGAAGATTCGGGTGGTCACGGTGTACAAGCAGGTATGGGGACTGGAGGCTGCGTTGCCATCCGGTCATGGAGTGGAATCGCTACAGATTACTGCCAAATGAAAAAAGCCTTTGGAAATCTTGGATTACTGGTTCTCAGTTTTGTGGTTTGGGTGGTTGCGGATTATTATTTTACTGCGGTGGGGTCGCCGCTCGATCCGGAGAGCATGTGGCAGCGGATTCTGTCATTGGGTTTGTTTTTTCCGGTCGCTGTTTTTGTGGCGAATTGGCATTGGTGGCGTGATATTGCACCGGGTGCGCGCTCGGCAATCTGTTTGGGGGTCACCTGCGGGATCGCCGGGCTGGCGATCTTGTTGATCTTTGCGATTGGCTTTCCCATTCATCTGGCTTTTGGTGGGGTGGAATAGGATCAGGCGCGGGCTTTAGCCTCGACAGGTCACGGTTTTCTCGTTAGATACTGCACTCATTATGCAGAAGAAAGCGCTCGGTAGAGGATTGGATGCATTGATCGGTGGAGGGATTGCGACGGCGCCGGTGGCTGCGCAATCATCTCCAGTGCTGAATCCCGCCATCCCGGCCCCGGTGCCAGCCGCAGCGGCGACCGGCCTCCAACAGGTTGGCATCCATCTGATCGAACGAAACCGGTTTCAGCCCCGGGCAGAATTTGATCCTGAACATTTGCAGGAACTCGCGGCCTCGATTCGTCAGCGCGGCGTGATGCAGCCCTTGCTGGTGCGACCTCGCGACGGCGGAAAATTTGAGCTGATTGCCGGCGAACGACGCTGGCGCGCCGCCAAGGAAGCCGGGTTGACCACGGTTCCGGTGATTGTCCGCCAAGCGACAGACGAGGAATCTCTCGAAATTGCCCTGATTGAAAATTTGCAGCGGGAAGATCTCAACCCCATCGAAGAAGCGCGGGCGTATGATCAGTTGGCCACGGTTTTTAAACTGACCCAGGAAAAGATTGCCGAGAAAGTGGGGCGCAGCCGCGCGGCTGTGGCCAACGCGCTCCGGTTGCTGGCGTTGCCGGCGGAAGTGCTGGCCTGGATTGGGACCGGGCAACTTAGCGTCGGGCATGCCAAAGTGATTTTAGGACTGGCGATTGCGGAGGAACAGCGGCTGGTGGCCGAGCGCGTGCTCAAGCGCGGGTTGACCGTGCGGGACACGGAACAACTGGTGGAGCAACTCAAGAAGACGGTGACACCCGGGACGCGCAACGTTGCCGGTGCGGTCAAGACGGCGGACATTCTTGCCATCGAAGAGCGATTGCAGCAACGACTGGGCACGGCGGTCAGCGTCCGGCATGGCAAGCAGAAGGGCCGGATCGAAATCGTGTATTACGGCAACGACGACCTCGCGCGATTGTTGGAAATTTTTGGGATTGATAACCTCTGAGCCGGAACTATGCAGTTGAACCTGATCCTGGGCGCGGTGTCACGACCGCGCCGCTGCGGTAGAGCAGTGCAACGATGGAATTTAACCACACACTGAATGGTGAGATGGTTTCGCCGGTGGGGGTTGACAGAAAACCGAAGAACGGCGGGCTAGAGACCCTTCGACGTCGCTCAGAGCAGGCAGCCCGCCCTACCGGGGCAACACCTGCTTGACCCGCATGAATGCGTCAGATCAAGCCCAACCCGCCAAACGCTATGAAGCGATTCACAACCTGCTGTTTGTTGTTGAAACTGTGTTGACGCTGTCTCTTTTGATCGGCTTCCTCCTTACTGGCGCTTCGGTTTGGTTGGCTCATGCCGTCCAATCCCGCGCCGCAAATCCCTGGCTACAGGTGGCCCTGTTTGGTGGGATTCTGGTGGTTGGAATGAAATTGATTTTTCTGCCGTTGAATTGGCTTGGCGATTATTACTTCGAACACCGGTATCACCTTTCAAACGAAACGCCGGCCGGGTGGGTGTTGGACGAGCTGAAGTCGCTGGGCTTGAGCCTCGGGCTGGGCGTGCCTGTGCTTGATGTGATCTATTTCTTGCTCCGGCGCACCGGACCGGACTGGTGGATTTGGGCCGGGCTCTTTATGTTGGTGTTTGGCGTCGTGTTGTCGGCGTTGTTCCCGGTGGTGATTCTGCCGCTGTTTTACAAATTGGAACCATTGGAAAACGATTCGCTCCGCCAACGGCTGGTGGGATTGGCGGATCGCGTCGGCGCACGGGTGGGTGTCTACCGATTGTCATTGAGCGCGAAAACCAAAAAAGCCAATGCCGCGTTTGCCGGGCTGGGGGCGACGAAGCGCATCCTTTTGGGGGATACGTTGTTAAATAACTTCACCGAAGATGAAATCGAAGTGGTCCTGGCGCACGAGATGGCGCATTACAAACATGGCGATCTATGGAAGATGATTGGGTGGGGTGCCTGCACGACCTGGATCGGGTTGGGGTTGGCCGATTATGCACTGCGGCGCGGCTTGAATCGTTTTGGATTTACCGACGTGAGTGATCTCGGTGCTTTTCCGTTGCTGGCGCTTGCGTTGTTTGGATTCGGCTTGGTGATCTTGCCGGTGAACAATGCTTTTTCGCGGTGGCGCGAACGCAAGGCGGACCGGACGGCTCTGGATCTGACCCGGAATCCTGCTGGCTTTGGCAGCGCCATGCGCAAGCTGGCAGCCCAAAACCTTGCCGATGTGACACCTCATCCCGCGATTGAATTTTTGTTGCACGATCACCCCGCACTGAATCGGCGCATCGCCCTGGCAGAACAATGGCATTCAAAATAATTTTATCATGTGTCGCCGTTCGGCGACGGTCTCCAGACCGCGCCGTTTCGGTCGACCGTCAGGTCTTATTCTCTGGTCGAGACCGGCAGACCTTCGGTCGTCGCCTGTGCGGGGTCAGGGAGCCGAAGCGCAGCGGAGACGCCGCTGTGGTTTGCGGCAAACCCTCGCACAACCCGATTTTGTTAACGATGCCCCCTCACCCGGCGCCAACGCCACAAACGGCGGTGGCCTTGGCACCGGCCTCTCCCTCGGAAGGGCGAGGCACGATCACCGGCCGGTCCGGCTCGCCTCGCCCCGCCGGGGGAGAGGCCGGCCCCGTGTTCCCGCGACTGCGGGAGGGCCGGGTGAGGGGGATCCTGTTTTCAAACGCGCTCTTCGCACTCAGCGTGGCCGGCCTGTTCGCCGGCTGCGGCCCCACTCCGACCACCGAAGTGGACTGGCACAGCTTCGAGGGTAAACGGGCCATGAACCACGTCCGTGCTCTGGTCGAAATGGGACCGCATCCCTCGGGTAGTTCAACGTTGACGAAAGCCAGCTCGTACATCGCTTCCCAACTCCAGGAAGCGGGGCTGGTAGCGGAAGAACAAGTCTTTATGGCGGGATCGCCGCGCGGGCCGATTCAATACCGCAATGTCATCGCCAAGACCCCGCATGGTTCGGGCGGGGCCGGGCAGGTGATCATTATCGCCTCGCATTACGACACGAAATTTTTTTCCGACTTCAACTTTGTGGGGGCCAACGATGGCGGTTCCAGCAGCGGCGCCTTGCTGGAGTTGGCCCGCTGCGCGGCGATGATGCCGAACGTCTGGTTTGTGTTCTTTGACGGGGAAGAAGCCGTCAAGGAATACTCCAATGAAGACGGCTTGGTTGGCAGCCGATTCTTCGTCGAACAACTGAAGGCTGACAAGCGGGTGGATTGGATCAAGGGAGTGATTTTGCTCGATATGGTGGGGGACGCCAACCTCAATATCACCTTGCCGGGGAATAGCACCGGCAAGCTGGTCGAAAATGTTTTTGCGGCGGCGCGCGACGTCGGGAGCCGCGACTATTTCACGTTGGGCAAGAACGACATGTTGGATGATCACGTACCGTTCTTGCGCGTCGGAATTCCGGCCGTTGATCTGATTGATTTTGAGTACGGCAGTGCGCCGGGCAAAAATGACTACTGGCACACCGACAAGGACACGCTCGACAAGTTGAGCCCGCGGAGCCTCGAAATTGTCGGTCAGACCACTCTGCGCCTGCTCGCGCGCCTACGGACCAGCCCGTAACGATCAAGGTGAGCCGCCAGTGCCCTCCGTGGCGCGAGTTGGATCAACTGCATGGTTCGGCTCTTTGTTTCTTCTGAGAATCCAAGTGTGGCGGCGGACTGGGCGGCGAGTAGGGAAAAGCGAAGTTGACATGGTGACGTTGGCGTTTCACAATCGCCGTCGCAATAAAGCCGAGCGGTTGGACGGGTTGCGGCGAGGCAAATGACGCAAGAGGAACTCAAGGATTATCACCGAAAAGCCAATCTGGAGGAATTGTCCGAGGTGTATTTCCGTTGTGAGGGTGCGCCCAAGAGACGGAAGCATTTTGAGGATGTCTGGTTTGCCATTGGTTTTCAGGCTCGAACCGCTCCATTCAATTTAGAGCGTGTCTTCAGGTTGCTGGGTTCCCCCGATTTGGCACAAGGAACCCCCAAAAAAGGCATGGTCGGCTGGCTGATGCAATCGGTTCATTCGAAAGGTGAAAACGATGTCATCGTCGGATTTGATGTTGGATCGGAAGTCATTCGGGATTTCTGGTCAAACAGCGTAACCCCCCAGTGCTCCCCAGCTCGGCACATGATTGCTTTTGAACAGTCGGAGAACCGCAAATGGTGTTAGGAACAATTGGAGGAGCGGGTGGTTTGCTCGTGTTAGCAGGTACCGTTTTTGTCATTCTGTTTCTTTGTATCCAGATGATTGCCAACCGTCGGACTCGTGATGAAGGCATAGTCTGGTTCCTTCTCGTCATCATTGTTGCCTGCGGATGGGCTCTCGCTCTCTACTGATACCTCACAGGGCGAAATTCCGACTCCATCAACAGCCTGTTAGCAACTTGCCATCCGATTTAGGCGGGAGGCGGTCTTGGGTATCAATGGGAATTGCCAGCAGGTTATTGACAACCATAATGGTTGTGATATGGATGATTCCATGATCACCATCACTCTCAAAGACATCCCGCGGGCCGTCCACGTGGCGCTCAAGCATCAGGCCAGGCAACATGGGCGAAGTCTCAACAAGGAGGCGCTGGCCTGTCTGGAAGCGGCCGTCGCTCCCACAAAAGTCAACGTTGCGGCGATGTTGTTCGAGATCCGCCAGCATCGCGCTGCTCTCCCTGGCAAGCTGACGGATCAACTGATTCAAGCGGCCAAGCACGAAGGTCGCCCATGATTGTGGCGGACTCCAATCTCATCGCCTATTTGCTCATCCCGGGAGCGTGGAACGCGCTCGCTGATAAAATCCTCTTGAAGGATGCGGATTGGGCGGTGCCCCTGCTCTGCCGGTCCGAGGTGCGGAACATTTTGACTTTGTATATGCGACGGGAAGGGATGTCGCTGGTGCAAGCCCAACGTACCATGGAGAAGGCCGAGCTGCTTTGGCGAAACAAAGAATTCGCTGTGCCATCCGCCGCCGTGTTGGAGTTGACCGCTCGTCACAATGTGACTGCGTATGACTGCGAATTCGTGGTCTTGGCGAAGCAACTCGGTGTATCGTTGGTCACGTTTGATAAGCCCGTGCGGAAGGCTTTTCCCACCATCGCCATTGACCCGGAGGAGTTTGCGTAAACCTGGTGCGCGATCACCGCTGCTCAGGATGCAGCATTTCCCAGATCACCCCATATTTGAGCAAATAGTTTGCCGCGTCGGTGACACGGCCGACAACCACTGCCCAACATTTCGGGCGCCCACGGACGGGTCAACGTTGACTTTCCGCGCCGATTGTGGTGACTTCACCTGCCATGATTGAGGACCTGAAAGCCAAATTGAGTGATCTCCAACAACGCCATGCGGGGTTGGGGAGGTATCTTTGACCCGGTCCGAATTCAAAACCGACTTGGTGAACTTGAAAATATCATGGCCGGGCCGACGTTCTGGAACGATCAGAACGGCGCCCGCAGAATTCTTGATGAAGCCAACGCGATTCGCCGTAAACTCGCCAGCATTGACGAACTCGCCCGCCGAATTTCCGACTGTGAAGTTTTGATCGAGCTCGGTGAATCCGAAGCCGGGATCACCAAGGAAGTCGCGGACACGGAAAAGCGGTTCACGCAATTTGAATTGGAAATTCTGCTCGGAGAAGAGCACGACCAGTCTAATTGCATCTTTAACATCCATGCCGGTGCCGGCGGTACCGAAAGCTGTGATTGGGCGAACATGCTGCTGCGCATGTATCAGCGGTATTGCGAAAGCCGCGGATTCAAGGTGGAGGTGGTCGATATCCAGCAGGGCGAAGAAGCCGGCATCAAGAGCGCCACTCTGATGGTGAGCGGTGCCTATGCTTTTGGCTACCTGAAAGCCGAGCGCGGTGTGCACCGGCTGGTCCGGATTTCTCCGTTTGATTCCAACAAACGCCGGCACACCTCCTTCGCCAGCGTGGATGCCGTCGCCGAAATTCCAGATGCCGAAGTGGAATTAAAAATGGAAGATGTCCGGGTGGATACGTTCCGGTCCGGCGGCAAAGGTGGTCAGAACGTTAATAAACTTGAAACCGCCATCCGCATGACCCACGGCCCGACCGGCCTGGTCGTCCAGTGCCAGAGCGAGCGCAGCCAGCATCAGAATCGGGAACTCGCGATCAAACTGTTGAAGGCCCGGCTGTATGAAAAGCAACAAGACGAAAAGCGGGCGGCGCAAGAGAAGTACTACGGCGAAAAAGGTGCCATTGCCTGGGGGAATCAGATCCGGAGCTATGTTTTCCAACCCTACCAAATGGTCAAGGATCTGCGCACCGGTTGCCAGACCAGCGATGTGCAAGGCGTGATGGATGGCGACCTCGACGCCTTGATCAGCGCCTGGCTCAAGGGCGGTCAACCCCGCCAGCGCAAACAGGGTGTGACCGATGAGGATTAGCCGGTGAACATCCTCGACAAGATTGTGGCCGAAAAGCGACTGGAAGTTGCCCGGTTGCTGCCACAGGCCGGGCCGATCCGGCAAGCGGTCGCCCGGCGGCAGGATTACCGGGACTTTGCCGGAGCCCTGAAACGCTCTGCCGGTGTTGCGCTCATCGCGGAAGTCAAAAAAGCCTCGCCATCGCTCGGGTTGATTCGGAGCGATTTCAACCCCCTCCAAATTGCCCATGAATATGAGTTGGCCGGTGCAGCCGCCTTGTCCGTGCTCACCGACGAACAGTTTTTTCAGGGGAAGCTAGAATATCTGCGGGTCATCCGGGACGTAGTTAAGTTGCCATTGCTCCGGAAAGATTTCATCATTGATGAGCTCCAATTATACGAGGCGGTGGCAGGGGGAGCGGATGCGGTCTTGTTGATCGCGGCAATTCTCGACGACGCACAGCTCCGGGCCTATCGACAACTGGCGGCGCACCTCCAGCTCGCCGCGCTGGTGGAAGTTCATGATGACCAGGAGCTGGTCCGGGCCTTGGTGGCCGGCGCGGAAATTATCGGGATCAATAACCGCGATCTAAAAACTTTTCGCGTCGATCTGGCCACGACGGAGCGGTTGGCCGCCCAGATCCCGGACGATAAAATCATCGTGGCGGAGAGTGGGATTCAGGCGCGGGCGGATGTGGCGCGCGTGCTGGCGGCGGGGGTCCACGCAATCTTGGTCGGCGAGTCGTTGATGCGGAGCCCGGATATTGCCGGGAAGGTTCGGGAGTTGATCGGATGACAACGCGAATTAAAATCTGCGGCATTACGAATCTGGCGGATGCGCGGTTGGCGGTGGAATGTGGCGCGTCCGCTTTGGGTTTCATCTTCTATCGATCCAGCCAGCGGCATGTCACTCCGTCCCGGGCTGCGGAGATTTGTGCGATGCTGCCGCCATTTGTGGCCAAGGTGGGCGTGTTTGTGAACGAATCGGCAGCGGGGATTCAGCAAGTGGTGAAGGATTGTCGGCTCGATGCGATCCAGCTCCATGGCGAGGAATTACCGGCATTTTGCCGGCCGTGGCCGGTCCCGGTCATCAAAGCCATCCGGGTGCGCGATGCCAATTCCCTCCGAGCGGCGGCAGAGTACGATGTTGACGCTCTGCTGCTGGATACTTACACTGCCGAACAACGCGGCGGAACCGGCCAGGCCTTCGATTGGGCGCTGGCACGGCAAGCGAAAACGCTGGTGCGGCCGCCGCTGATTTTATCCGGTGGATTGACTCCGGAAAATGTCGGAGCTGCGATTCGTCAGGTGGCGCCGTTCGCGGTGGATGTGGCCAGTGGAGTGGAAGCCGAACCCGGTCGGAAAGACCCGGAGAAATTACGAAGATTTTTTGAGGCAGTCAGAGCATGAGCAAAAGCAAGCAAACAACGGTTCCGGACGCGACCGGCCATTTTGGGCCGTACGGCGGGATGTATGTGCCCGAGACGTTGATGGCGCCATTGCAGGAGTTGGCGCGGGAATATGAAACGGCCCGGCGTGACCACAAGTTCCAACAGGAATTGGCGTATTATTTGCGCGACTACGTCGGTCGGCCCACCCCGCTATATTTCGCAGAGCGGCTGACCCGGGAAGTGGGCGGCCCAAAAATTTATCTCAAGCGCGAAGATCTGCTGCATACCGGCGCGCATAAGATCAACAATGCCATTGGCCAGGTTCTCCTGGCCAAGCGAATGGGGAAAAAACGGATTATTGCCGAAACGGGCGCCGGTCAACACGGCGTGGCAACGGCCACCGTCGCGGCCATGTTTGGCATGGAATGCGTCGTCTACATGGGCGAAGTGGACATGGCCCGGCAGGCGCTGAATGTGTACCGGATGCAGTTGCTGGGGGCTGACGTGCGGGGAGTGGCCGCGGGGCAGCGGACTTTGAAGGAAGCCATCAGCGAAGCGATGCGCGATTGGGTAACGCATGTGCGCTCGACCCATTACATTCTTGGCAGTGTTCTCGGCGCGCATCCGTACCCGATGATGGTGCGGGATTTTCAGTCGGTGATCGGCCGGGAAGCGCGCCAGCAAATTTTAGCCAAAGAGAAGCGGCTGCCGGCCGCACTTGTGGCCTGCGTCGGCGGCGGTTCAAATTCAATCGGATTGTTCCATGCATTCTTACGGGACCGGAATGTGCGCATGATTGGCGTCGAAGGCGGCGGGCGCGGGATCAAGCCCGGACAGCACGCGGCCCGCTTCCAAAAGGGTGGATCACTCGGCGTATTGCAGGGCACCCGGACGTTTGTGCTCCAGGACCGGGCGGGGCAGATCATGCTCACGCACTCGGTCAGCGCCGGTCTTGACTATGCCGCCGTTGGCCCCGAGCACAGCTATTTGCGGGATTTGCAGCGAATTAAATATAGCTACGCGACGGATTCGGAAGCGCTGGCAGCCTTTCAGTTTTGCTCCCGCGCGGAGGGAATCATCCCGGCGTTGGAATCAGCCCATGCCATTGCCTACGTTTTGAAGCAGGGGCAGCACTGGGGTAAACGCCAGGCGATTATCGTCAATCTGAGTGGGCGCGGCGACAAGGATGTAACCCAAGTGGCGGAGTTGTTGAAACTGTGAGTTGGAGAATCAAATGTCCATATTGTAGCACCGGCTACGTCGGGCCGCTGATGGGTGGGTTGCGGGATGATTACTATGGTCGCCAACGGTTGTGCGGATCGTGCGGCACGATCTGGCGGATGAGCCACCGCGGGTACGCGATCATGATCGGCTCGGTGTTGCTGGCGTTCAGCCTCGGCATTGCTGCGTTGTATTATCATCATTGGCTGCCGCAGACAGTGGCGGATGTGTTGGCCGCGGTGTGGTTGGTGGCGTGGCTGGTTTTCCTCTGGCCGCTGGTGTACAGAACTGTGTGGCGAATCCGAGTTAAAAAACCATGATGCGATCCATGACCGGTTACGGGCGGGGCGAAAGTGCGAAGGACGGATTCAAGTTCACCGTGGAACTGAATTCCATCAATCGCAAGCAAAGCGATATTGCTGTCAACCTGCCGAAAGAGTTGATCGAACTGGAACCGCGGATCCGCGATGAAATTAACGCGCACCTGTCCCGCGGTCGCATCAATGCCGTCGTCGCCTACCATTGCGCCACCGAAGGCGAAGGGGCGGTGGAGCTCGACGAATCGCTGGCGCTGGCTTACCTGAAAGCCATTCAACGACTCCAAAAACGGGCCAAGCTTGCCGGTCCGATTACGATCGATACACTTTTGCGTGTGCCCGGTGTTTTGAAATCGACCGAGCCGACGCTTGAAGCCATCGCTGTCTGGCCCTCGGTCGAACAGGCGCTCAAACGCGCGCTCGGACAGCTCGTGAAGATGCGTGAGAAAGAAGGCAGGTTTCTGGCCGCCGACCTGACCGGCCGACTGGACGCGCTCGCGGCCGGTGTGGCGCGGATCCGGCAAGTCGCCCCGAGCATCGTCCAGCATTACCGGGACCAACTCCACACGCGCATCAAGGAGGCCGGTCTGACGGTCCCGATCGATGACGAGCGGTTGAGCAAGGAAGTCGTTCTGTTCGCGGACCGCAGCGACATCACCGAAGAGCTGACCCGACTGGAAAGCCATTTCCAACAATTTCGCGAATGCTTTAAATCCGCCGAACCGGTCGGGCGCACCCTGGACTTCCTCTCGCAGGAGATGAACCGGGAACTCAATACCATCGGCTCCAAATCGAATGCCGTTGAGATTTCGCAGGTCGTTGTCCGTCTCAAGGCAGAGCTCGAGAAAATCCGCGAACAGGTGCAGAACATCGAATGACCACACCCCGGACCGGTTTGATGATCGTTGTGTCTGCGCCTTCGGGTGGCGGCAAGAGTTCGCTGTGCCAGCGGCTGTTGAACTGGTCGCCGAACCTGGTTTATTCCGTTTCCTGCACCACGCGTTCCCCGCGCGGCGGCGAACAATCGGGTCAGGATTATTTTTTTCTTAGCCGGTCCGCTTTTGAAGCCAAGATTGCCAGTGGTGAATTTCTCGAATCTGCCGAGTATAATGGCAACTACTACGGCACCCCGCGTTCCTTTATTGAATCGCAGCTCACCGCCGGCAAGGATGTCCTGCTGGATGTCGAAGTGCAGGGGGCGACCCAGTTGATGCAACGCGTCCGCTCCGGTGGGTTTGCCTATCCCCACGCGCTGGTGACAATTTTCCTGATGCCGCCGTCGCTGGAATTGCTCGAAATCCGGCTGCGGCGCCGCGGGACCGACAGCGATGAAACGATTTGTAAACGCCTCGCGATCGCCGAGCGCGAAATGGAACACTGGCCGGAATACGACTACGTTATTGTCAGCGGGCGTTTGGACGACGATTTTGCGCAGGGGAAGGCGATTGTCATTGCTGAGAAATGCCGGGGCTTGCGTTTACCGAAGGATACCCAAGTATGGCAACAAAACGAACTCTCGTTCTAGGGATTACCGGCTCCATTGCCGCGTACAAAGCCGCTGATCTTGCCAGCCGGTTCAAAAAAGCTGGTCACGACGTTCACTGCGTCATGACCAGGGACGCGACGCATTTTATTACGCCGCTGACCCTTCAAACGCTTTCCCAACACCCGGTCATCCTCGATCTCTTCGAGGAAGTTCCGGAGTGGAAGCCGACTCATTTGCCGGTGGCCGACATTGCCGACCTGCTGCTCATTGCACCCGCGACCGCCAATGTCATTGCCAAACTCGCCCATGGCCTTGCCGATGACGCGCTTTCCACCGTCGCACTTGCGTTGCGGCCGGAAGCCAAGGTTGTCATCGCCCCGGCCATGAATGGCAAGATGTGGCTGCACCCAGCCACGCAGGCCAATGTGAAACTGTTGATCAGCCGTGGCGTGGAATTTATCGGGCCCGACCAGGGCATGTTAGCGTGTGGCTACGAAGGCCTCGGCCGCCTCTGGCCGGTGGAAAAGATCGTGGAACGCATCCTGCAGTTACTCGCATAGGTGGCCATGCTGTGCCGGAATGTTTTATTCCAAACTGGTACAAGGGCGGGCTGTCCCAGCCCGCCGCCTTCGTTGGTTTCCGGATTAGGCGCGGTGAGACACCACGCCCTACCGCGGAATGTCCAATGGGCGGTTTGCTGATGAAACCCCTCCGCTACTTAATCACGGCCGGGCCCACCCGCGAATTCTTCGATCCAATCCGGTACATCTCCAACCGTTCCTCGGGCAAGATGGGCTACGCCATTGCCAAAGCTGCTGCTAAAACGGGAATGGTTACCCTGATCAGTGGGCCGACCGCACTGCCGCAGCCGACCGGTCTTCAGTTCGTGTCCGTCACCACCGCGGCGGAGATGGCAGCGGCGGTGTTTCGTGCTTTCACGAAGGCGGACGTCGTCATCATGGCGGCCGCGGTCTGCGATTACCGGCCCCGGCAAATCTCGCCGCGCAAGTTGAAGAAGACTGCCCGGCAATCGGGCCTGGAACTGGTTCCCACCCCGGACATTTTACTCGAGCTGGGCAAACGCAAGCGCCGGCAAGTGCTGGTGGGCTTTGCCGCGGAGACGAACGATGTGGAACGCCACGCTCTCGACAAGCTGCGGCGCAAGAACCTCGATTTGATTGTGGCGAACGACACGCGCGCCTTCGAAGGCGATACCAATATCGTCACCTTGATTCACCGCGATGGCCGCATCGAGCGGTTACCGGAGCTGACCAAGGCCAAGGTGGCCCGCGCGATCCTGAAACGCATCCGCGCATTGACCGCCGGCCTGTCAGTCGCAGGCCCATGATCCATGGGTAAGATTTAATTTCGGTGCGAGCGGCGGGCTAGGGACAGCCCGCCCTACCGGGAAAATCCGGGGTAGGCGCGGTGTCCCAACCGCGCCGTCGGGGTCGACCACGACTGACGAACGAGGGGGCGCCGGCCTGACTCGACCGGGAAAATCTAGCCGTTGGGGGCAAATGTTACGCGCCGCAAGAGCGTCAATCGAATGGATTAACCGCGCGCGGTTATCGGGCTATCTCTCGTTACGGATGGATCGAGATCGTGGCGTTGTCGGAACTGCCGCCGATCTCAATGCCGTGGCCGATGTCCCAGTCGCCGGCATCCTTGATCCGGATCTGGCGGCTGTTGCCGATGGTAATGACCGTTGGTTTGGGATGGGTGATCTTATTGCCGGACAGTTCCACGTCTTGGGCGGACCCGATGTGGATGGCCGAACCGCCGGCATTATCCTCAAAGAGATTGTTCATGATGCGGATGCGCTGGTGAACCCCGGGCGCGGACTGGCCGCCGGGAATATCAGAGGAAATATGGATCGCAGCGCCGCCCCACCAGAAGCAATTACGGCGAAACTCGCAGCCGGTTATGGTGACGTCGCGGACGCCGAGGCTCTCCCACCAGTCGCAGGCATCGGTGCAGAGCTGAATTCCGTGCGAGGTGATATCTTCGAAGCGGCAGCGCTCGATGACCACGTCGCGGGTCTGGATCAACATACCGCGGGCGCGGTTGCCGTGGACGTAGCAGTTGCGGATGCGCACGGCAGGATTGCCGGAGACGTTCGTCAGGACTGTCCCGTCACCGATGGTTTGCAGCAGGGTTTCCTTGAACCGGATTACCACGCGACCGGCCTTGGCATCCTGATGCGCGGCCGCGACTGTGAGTTGTCCTTGCGGCAAGAGTGGCTCCTTGCCGCCGCCGAATTCGATGACATCGCCCGGCTGAGGTTCGTCCCAAGTGGCGCGTTCGGTGTCGTAGTACGGGTTCATGCGTGCGCGGGCGGCCTCGACCGTGTGGTCGTCGATGCGCCGGGTAACCAGGCCGTACATGCCGTGGATGTTGATTGCGTCATCGCCCATGCCGGCAAACTCACTGTCCGCGACGGTAATCAGTCCGCGGCAGCCGCCAAAGTGCATGGCGTCGGCAGTGGCCGACATCCAGCCACCGGGGGCAGGAATCACTTGGATGCGTTGGATGGAAATATCACGGCTCTGCCAGCCGATGACCGCCATGCCCGGGACGGCATGGACAGTGATATCTTCCAGCCGCACATCACTGCTCCCATAAAAGACAAAGGCGTCATACCCATAGACCTGATGGCGGACGATGACGAAGGAGCCGATCTCTGGCAGTTTGTCATTGAAACTGTACGCGCCACCGGGGCGTCGCTGGAAAACCCGCAACTGGCCGTTGGCCAGGCGGATCGAAGGTTCGGCGTCGCGCTCGCCCTGGGTCTGGTAGATTTCCCAATGCCCCATGCGATGCAACTCCAGGTTATAGGCGATGATTGCCTGGACGATGCGACCCGACGGCGGGTCGGTCGGGATCATCGGTAGCATATCAAAGGCATGCTGATCCGTGAGGTGCGCCACGACCTTGCCGGCGGTGTGCGGCAGCGGGTCCCAATCCACGGTCAGATTCCGAATCGTGATTCCTTCGCAACCGATGAACTGGAGCAACCCCGCAATGTCGTGGCCGACCAACGTGGCCCCGTTGCCTTCGATGGTGATGTGCTTCAGGTTTTGGACCGCGATGCTGGGCTCACAAGTCCGCCCGTTTTTCTGCACCGCGCCGCCAAGGCATTGATAGCGGCCCGGGGCCAGCACCAGCCGACCGCCGTCACGCAATTCATGGAGGGTGGCCCGGATTGCCGCTGAATTGTCACCCGGCAACGGTTTAATTTCGATCGTGCGCATGGGGATGGCTTTCTCCTTTGCGGATTACAGTGAGGCACCGGCCTGTAAATTGGGGGTCACTTCGTAAATCGTCATGCCGGAGAGCAGCTTGGGATAAAAGTCCGTGCTCTTCTGCGGCATCCGTGACCGGGCATCCGCAATTGCTTTCACGTCCAGGACCGGTGTCGGCGTCAGAAAGAACGCCAGGTGCGCCTGTCCGCCGGTGACTTGCGCCACCGCTTCCGCCGGATCCCGCCAGTACGTCACATTCGATTCTTCGCGCAACCGGATTTCATCAATCCCCAGCAACGCTTCCAAGATCGCCACGTGCAAGATTGCCACATCGAGCGTGTCCCAGAGCGGCGGCTTACCGGCGAACAACGGCTGTAACGTCGGCAAATTCTTCGGCCGCAACACTGCAAATCGGGTCGCGTCCCGCATTCCGATCAGATGCGGCGCGCCTTTCATTGCCAGCAAGAGGGACGGCAACGTCGGCTGTTCCGTAATTTCAAAATGTTTGGCCAGATTGTCGTTGAATTGCTGCCGGTGGAAGCCCGTCAGGTTCGCGACGGTCCGGTGCGTTGGCAACACCACCAGGCCGGGATCGCTCATGTCCACAAGCGTTGCCATCACGAACTGGCTTTCCGGAGTCTGCGCTTCATCGCGGAAGGCGAGGGCGGTTTCATACCGGTGGTGGCCGTCGGCGATATAGAGCTTGGCATCCCGTAATATTGCTTGAGCGGCTTTGATTGCGGCCGCGTCGGTAATCTCCCAGATCCGGTTCAGCACATTGTAGTCATCCAGTGCCTCAATCGTGGGTTGACCGGTGGGCCGGGTCAGGACGGGCCGGCCGGGCTTGGGATAGAGCATGAAAATGTGGCCTTGCTGCGAACCGCAGGCGCGGAGCAACGCAATCCGGTCCGCTTTGGGTTTCGATAATGTATGTTCATGTGGCAGGATCACGCCTTCATCCCAGCGATGGAGGCGGACCCGGGCGATCAGGCCCGTCCGGGTCTTCTGACCGGAACCGTCCGGAGCGGCGAACACCTGTTCGAGATAATATAAGGCGGGCTGAGCGGACTGGCGGAGGATGCCGTCCGTGCGCCAAGCCCGGTAGAGGTCAGCAGCACGGGTATATTTATTATTTTTTTCGGAATCGCCAGGTTCTTCCTTGCCGAGCTCGATCTGGACGAGGTTATAGGGGGATCGTTTCAGGTACTTCTCGCGCATTTCAGGTGTAATTTTGTCGTAGGGCTGCGTCAGGACATCGCTGGGGTTAACACGTTGGGTATTGTAGAGGACGCCGTGAAAGGGTTGGATATCAGCCATGATTGGGGGGAATAGTAGGCGGCATGCGGCAGGGCGTCAAGTGCGCGGGGAGTGGCCAAATCCATGGTAAGAATTATTTTTGATGAGAATGGCGGGCTAGGGACAGCCCGCGCTACCGGAGAAATCCGGGGTCGGGCGCGGTGTCCTGCCTGCGCGGCCAAAGCCGCTCCGTCGCGGCGAAGGCCCGACCGCGCCGTCTGGGTCGACCCGGAAACAGTGAGCTCAGCTGTCAGAGAGGACGCGGTTGCGTGAGACGCGTGGAAGAGTGACGGCGCGCGCGCCGGGGCGTTGGTAACAAACCGGGTGCCGGCCGGTCGAAGAATCGCCCGCCGGTTCCACTACGCGGCGGCGATGTTGACCAGCTTGCCGGGAATGACGATGACCTTCTGAATCGTTTTACCGGCGAGAAAGGCCTGGACGTCGGCGTGTGCCAGTGCGAGTTTTTCCAGTTCATCCTTTCCGATTTGCACCGGAACATCGAGCCGGGTGCGCACCTTGCCGTTGACCTGGACCACGATTGTTACCGTGTTTTCCACGAGCAAGGCCGGGTCAAACTTTGGCCAGGGTTCACACGTCAGCGTTTGGGGATGGCCGAGCTTCTGCCAGAGCTCTTCGGCGAGATGGGGTGCATACGGGGCGAGGACGAGCACGAACGGCTCGAGAACCGCTCGTGGCCGGCTCTCTTGCGCGGTGAGTTCGTTCACAAAAATCATCATCTGCGCGATGGCGGTATTGAATGCCAGCGCCGCGGTGTCGCCGCCGACTTTCTTGATGGTCTGATGGAGCGCTTTCACCAGTTTCGCGTCCGGCAGGCTGTCGTCCACGAGGAGCTGGCCGTCTTCGGTGCAGAACAAGCGCCAGACCCGGCCCAGAAACCGGTAGATGCCCTCAACCCCCTGCATATTCCAGGGCTTGGTGGCTTCGAGCGGTCCCATGAACATTTCGTAGAGGCGCAACGTGTCCGCCCCGGACTCTTTGACCACGTCATCGGGGTTGATCACATTTCCCCAGGACTTGCTCATCTTCCGGTTGTCTTCACCGAGAATCATTCCCTGGTTCACCAGCCGCGTGAACGGCTCGGTCGTGCTGACGTAGCCAAGATCGAACAGCACCTTGTGCCAAAATCGCGAGTAGAGCAGGTGTAACACAGCGTGTTCCGCGCCGCCGACGTAGAGGTCGACCCCCATCCAGTATTTTTCTTTGGCGGGCGCAACGAACGCGCCCGCGTTATGCGGGTCGATGTAGCGGAGGTAATACCAGCAACTGCCGGCCCATTGCGGCATCGTGTTGGTTTCGCGTTTACCAGGCCCGGCGCACTGGGGGCACTGGCAGTTCACCCAGTCGGTCGCCTTGGCCAAGGGCGGTTCGGCGTTGCCGGACGGGCTGTAATCTTTCATCTCGGGCAATCGCAACGGCAGTTCGCTTTCCGGTACCGGTACCGTGCCGCACCTGGAGCAGTGAACGATGGGAATGGGTTCGCCCCAATACCGCTGACGCGAGAAAAGCCAGTCGCGGAGCTTGTATTGAACAGTGGCTTTCCCGAGTTTCTGCTCCGCCAGCCAAGCGATGATTTTCTTTTTTGCTTCCGGCGTCGCCAAACCGTTGAGCAGGCCACTATTGACGCTGGTGCCGTCACCGGTAAAACCGTGTGGATCGATCCCAGCCGGTGGCTGGACCACGGTGCGAATTTCAAGATTAAACTTCTGGGCGAATTCAAAGTCGCGTGTGTCATGCGCGGGAACCGCCATAATGGCGCCGGTCCCGTAGCCCATCATGATATAATCCGCAACCCAGATGGGAATCGGCTCGTGATTGACCGGGTTGATGGCGTAGCCACCGGTAAAGACGCCTGTTTTGTCTTTTTCTAATTGGGTCCGCTCGAGTTCGCTCTTCTTGCCGGCCGCTGTCCGGTAGGTATCGACTGCGGATTTTTGGGCCGCAGTGGTGACGGGATCCACCAGCGGATGTTCTGGCGCAAGCACCATGTATGTGGCGCCGAAGAGCGTGTCCGGCCGGGTCGTGAATACCCGGATGCTGACTCCTGACTCCTGACTCCTGAATTCTACTTCCGCCCCTTCGCTGCGTCCGATCCAGTTCCGTTGCTGTTCCTTGATCGACTCCGGCCAGTTGACCTGATCGAGATCAGCGAGGAGGCGCTCGGCGTATTTCGTGATCCGGAGGATCCATTGCCGGAGGGGACGGCGGTAGACATTCGTATGGCCTTTCCGATCACAGGTACCGTCCGCATTGACTTCCTCGTTCGCGAGCACCGCCTTGCAGCCGTCGCACCACCAGACCGGAATCTCGGCTTCATAGGCGAGCCCTTTTTTAAAGAGCTGGAGAAAAATCCACTGGGTCCACTTAAAATACTGCGGATCGGTGGTATCCACTTCCCGGTCCCAATCATAGCTGAATCCGAGCATCTGGATTTGGCGGCGGAACGTGTCGATGTTCTTCTTCGTGGTGAGGGAGGGGTGGGTGCCGGTATCGATGGCGTACTGTTCGGCAGGCAGGCCGAATGCATCCCAGCCCATCGGGTGCAGGACATTGAATCCGCGCATGCGGTGGAAGCGACAGAAGATGTCGGTCGCGGTATAGCCTTCCGGGTGGCCAACGTGCAGGCCCGCCCCGGATGGGTAGGGGAACATGTCGAGAACGTAGAGCTTCGGTTTGGCGCCATCATCCGTGGCGGCAAAAGATTTGTGGTCGAGCCAGTAGTGTTGCCACTTGGGTTCGATGACATCGAATGGGTACTTCTTGCGGAGTTCGGGCATAACAGCGCAAACTATATCGGTAACGAAAAAATCTAGCAAGCCTGCACCCGGATTGTGTCGGGGCCAGGGGGCCTCTGGGTACTGCCGGCGTAAGCGCCCTTCCGGGCGCGATTTCGGTGATTCACACCTGACCGGTCGAGCCCGAAAGGGCGCTCCTACCAGCCGCAGCAGTGGAATGGCGGCAGTGTCAAGACATGTCCTCTGGCCAGAAAGAATCAAGTAATCCTGGGTTGTGCTACCGGCCCGCATCTTCTACGATGCCGGCATGAGTGACAATTTTGCCATCCTCGATTCCCGGGCGACCCCGCTCGGTGAATTGACATTGCGCCGTCGTCGCCTGCTCATGTTGGATGGATTGGAAGTGTTTGAGGTAAAATTGGGGGACGCATTCCTGATGTCGAGTCTGTTCCACGATGTCGAAGTGGCGCTGGCCGACCTCGGGCTGACGCCACTCGGCGGGCCGGTCGATGTCGTGGTGGGCGGGCTCGGTCTGGGGTACACCGCCGTGGCAGCATTGAAACATTCCAACGTCCAATCGCTGTTGGTGGTCGAGGCGCTGGCAGGCGTTATCGACTGGCACAAGCAAGGGCTCGTTCCGCTGGGGGCGACTTTGACCGGTGATGCCCGGTGCCGGTTCGTTCACGGCGACTTTTTCGCTTTGGCGGCTGCGCCACAAACGGGCTTTGATCCGGTCCAACCCGCACGACGGTTTCACGCCATCCTTCTGGATATCGATCATTCGCCGCGGAATCTGTTACACGTGCGCCATGCGGCGTTTTACGAATCGACCGGTCTCCGCCGGCTTGCTGAGCACATCCATCCCGGTGGGGTGTTTGCGATGTGGTCGGACGACCCGCCCGATACGGAGTTCCTGGACAAACTCAACCAAGCATTTGTCAATTCCCAGGCACACATCGTCAAGTTTCACAATCCGTTGCTTGAGACTGATTCGGCGAGTACGGTGTATGTGGCACGCAAGGCGAGCGAAGGAGCAGAACGCAGGGCGGTATAGCCCATCGTATTCTAGGCTTTGGAGGGCGCGGCTCCCGCCAAGCCGTGTGCGAGGTCGGCAACACGGCTCGCCGGGAGGCTCGCCCTCCAGTGAGGATTTTAACGCATCAGACTAAATTTCTGCTGCCTCCGCGGCCGAAATACCGGCGTTGGAAGAACAGTGCGACATTCACCAATCCAATCAACGCCGGCACCTCCACCAGCGGGCCGATCACAGCCGCGAACGCGGCACCGGAGTTAATGCCGAAGACCGCCACTGCCACGGCGATCGCCAGCTCGAAGTTGTTGCTGGCAGCGGTGAAGGCGAGTGTCGCGGTCTTGGCGTAGTCGGCACCAACTTTTTTACCGAGCCAGAAGCTGACCAGAAACATCACGACAAAGTAGATGAGCAGCGGGACCGCGATGCGCAGGACATCCAGCGGGATCCGGACGATCCGGTCGCCCTTCAAGCTGAACATGACGAGGATGGTGAAGAGGAGCGCGATGAGCGTAATCGGGCTGATCCGCGGAATGAACTGCTTCTCGTACCAGTCGCGGCCTTTGGCTTTCAGCCCAATGAAGCGGCTGATAATACCGGCGAGAAAGGGGATGCCGAGGTAGACGAATACGCTTTTGGCAATCTGCGCCATGCTCACGTCTACCGCTCGCCCGTGCAGGCCAAACAGTGGTGGCAGCTTGGTAATGAAAATCCAGGCGAACAGGCTGTAGAACAGCACCTGAAAGACGCTATTGAAGGCCACCAGTCCGGCGCAATATTCGGTATCGCCCTTGGCTAGTTCGTTCCAGACAATCACCATGGCGATGCACCGGGCGAGGCCGATCATGATCAGGCCGACCATGTACTCGGGGTAATTGTGCAGGAAAAGAATCGCCAGCACGAACATTAGGATTGGGCCGATTACCCAATTTTGCACCAAAGATAGGCCGAGCACTTTCCAATTGCGAAACACGTCGCCCATTTCCTCATACCGCACCTTGGCCAGTGGTGGGTACAGCATTAGAATCAGCCCGACAGCAATCGGGAGATTAGTGGTGCCAACCTGGAATTGGTTGATGAATCCTTCGACACCGGGAATGAAGTATCCCGTGCCGACGCCGACCCCCATCGCGAGAAAGATCCACAGCGTTAAATATCGGTCGAGAAACGAAAGTTTGCGGGAAATAGGTTCGTTCATCGATTTAATTCACAGCGGTTTACGGGCCGTAATTTCCACGCTCGTAATGTAATCAGCGGGTTGGGTTCCCGACGGTAACTGGTCGATGATTTTGAGGTAGAGTGGATCATTCCAATCCGTCAGGCCCTTGACGTAATCGGGTTTGGGATCGAGGTGGATCTCCACCAGACCGGCGGCGTGCGCCAGTTGTTCCGTTTCAGTGACAAGGACCGCGCCGGCCACACAGCCGATCAACGCTTCGACCATCGCGCGGACAGCGATCGGGAGTGGTTGGAGCAATGCCAGGTCCGAGACCGCGATGCGCCCACCCGGTTTGAGTACGCGTGCCAGCTCGCGCCAAACCTGCGGTTTATCAGGGGAAAGATTGATCACACAATTGGAGATGACGACATCTACACTGGCGTTGGCTACGGGCAGATGCTCGATCTCACCGAGCCGGAACTCGACGTTGTCGAGGCCGGTTTGTTGCGTGTAAATCGCGCGATTACGCCGCGCTTTTGCCACCATTTCCGCCGTCATGTCCACGCCGATGGCGCGGCCGGTTGCGCCGACCTGGCGCCCGGCGATAAACACGTCGAACCCGCCACCGGCGCCAAGGTCGAGGACAACGTCACCCGGTTGGAGTGACGCGATGGCTGTCGGATTCCCGCAGGACAGCCCCATGTTCGCACCGGCGGGTACTGCTGCAAGATCGTTCCCGGAATAACCGATGTGGCGCACCAACTCTTCTGCCGCCTCGGGCGACGAACCACAGCAGGAAACTCCGCTGCCGCAACAAGCGCCGTCTGTGAGGGCGATCTTGCCGTAACCTTCCCGAACTTTCTGTCGCACGATTTCTTTGTCCATATTATTCCTTTAATTAGCGATCGATAGAACCGGCGGCGGGCTAGGGACAGCCCGCCCTACCGCAATCCGTCTGTTGGAGGTAGGCACGGTGTCCCGACCGCGCCGCTGGATGGTTCAAGATCATTAAATTGTATCCAGTGACTCCGGCAACGTCTCGACAAACTTCCGGATCTGGTCGCGCACGCGCCGGTAGATCGCCAGTTTCTCTTCGCCCTCTGGCAGCCCTGCGGACAGTTTTGGCGGGTCTGCGAATCCGACATGGACCACCTTCGCCTTGCCGGGAAACAACGGACAATGCTCGTTCGCATGGCCGCAGACGGTGACGACATAATCGAATTCCACCGAACCCAGCTCCGCGACAGTTTTCGAGTGTTGCCCGGTAATGTCCACCCCGGCTTCCGCCATGACTTTGATGGCGTGCGGGTTCATGCCGTGCTTTTCGATACCAGCCGAATCCGCCTCGATCACATCCGACTTCAGGTGGCGAGCCCAGCCTTCAGCCATTTGGCTGCGGCAGGAGTTACCGGTGCACAGAAATAAGACTTTCAGTTTTGGCATGATGAACAGCCTTTCCTCCCACGTGTGTCATCCTGAGCTTGTCGAGGGATCTCTGATGTTTTCGCCCGTTTCTTTGCCGACTGAGACCCTTTGCTTTGCTCAGGGTGACAATTTTCACACTTGTCCTTCCAGAAAATCGGTTGGGCCCGTCGATCACGTTTGAGGTCTTGTTGCAGAAAGGCGATTTCTGTGAAACAGCCGCGGAGGCAGCGGAGAAGGGAAGCGTGGACCGCATGGGTGGCCGGTGCCAGGGTGTAAAAGATCCATTTGCCTTCCCGGCGCGTCTGGACCAACCCCGAACGGCGCAGGTAGGCAAGATGGCGCGAGATCTTCGGCTGCGGGACGCGCAGAATGCTTTGGAACTCACAAACACAGTGTTCGCGCTGCGCGAGGAGATTCAGGAGACGGACGCGGGTCGCATCAGCAAACGCTTTGAATAAATCTGTGGGTTGTTTCACGCGCTTAAACATATTCGCATAAGCGAATATGTCAAGACTTGGATTCAAGTGTGTTGGTGAGCCAGCGTGTGTCACTTTTCAGCCATTGCTGCGATCAACTCACGGAACGCAAGCTTTTGCAGCCATGTTGTTGGGATTCGCTGACATCGTCATGCGGCGACAAGAAGCACTTGCTGTCCTTGCAACGATTTCGTGGCATTCCCATTCGCAGCCCGACGGATTTCTTGCGGTCACTGCCTCCGGTGGCTTGATTCGATTTTCCGTCCCCACAGCCGCAGGGGGGATTTTGGCTTTCATTCAGTTTTGACGAATTACTTGCCAAGTCCGCCGGTCATGGCATAATGCAGTTGCGATTTTTTTGGAGGCCGATGTAGCTCAGCTGGTAGAGCAACGGTTTCGTAAACCGTAGGTCGTCGGTTCAATCCCGACCATCGGCTCCAGTTTTTTTGACATGTTTTGGTCGTGCTAGGCGGGGAGGGAGCGGTTCTTGATCTCCCTGTAAAACAGGTGGTTGTGCAATCCAGCATCGACCCAAATTCAAGCCCGCTGATCCTGCCATTCCTCCGCATCATCCTTGAGGATTTTGGAGTATCACCCGCGCCCACCCGCCAAGGCTTCCGCCCTGTTTCCACAAGTTCAGTTGCGATTTCGTTAAATGAGCCTATGTTGAACGGGAAAGTCGGGGACGAGTTGGAGTTGCATGTGTAACACGGATTGCAGTTCAACACCTCGGCTTTCTCGTTGTTATTCTTCCGCCCACACCATCGCCAAGTTCCCCTCCCCAACAGTGATTTCAGTCTTCCATCCGCTGAGTCCCCAGCCTAGTTATCAGGTCCGCCACCTGAACCCGTCCAACATCCAGAACCATGCCATGTCCGCTGTCGATCTTACCATTCAAGATCGACTAGTTTTCGGTAGGAAACCATTGCTGACACTGACATTGGATGTTCCGTGCCAGATCGACGGCGCCTTTTGGGTTTGTTGGCAGGCTCCATTGATGGTTTAGGAAATCACTTTAATCTTGGCGAGGCGTTCCAGAGTTGCCCCCGCGCGTTCAGGGTTCATCCCTTTTTCGGGACGGGCATAGCCCGATTTCGAGTTCACCACGATATGCCCACTCGGGTCTCTTCCTTCGACCATGACGGCATGAATCATCGTTCCCGATTTGTCGCGGAAAATCCCCACATCCTTCGGCTTGACATCCTGAGGCGGTACGATTGTCCATTCATCATCCAAAAGAATCTTTTCCACTTGCGTAGCTTGCAGGTGGTACTCGCCACCCAGAAACACAAACCCATAACAGTTACACTTGTATTCAAGTCGGCGGATTGGGGTTAATTCTTGGACAAGAATCGGATTTCCCTTTCGAGTCTTCAGGATAAACAGATGAAAATATTCATTAGGTAAATCCGCACACTCATAGGTGCCCGTTGGCTCAATCATGAGTTGTCCGTCCGAATCTTTTTGAAAACAATCATAGGGGTCAATTGGGTTGGCGGGAGCCCCTTGGCGGGGCTGAGTTCGGTAATATGTTAGCGTGTATTCATCGGGCGATTCTGCGGACGCGCCAGCAAGCGGCAGATTGGCAAAAACGAACACCACCAGCACCCTGGACAAAATCCAATTCAAGTTGGACCTACAGGTGATGGCTGTCGCATGCTTCAAGAATGCTCGGAAAGTCATTCGACCCGGTACAATCGTCATATCTTTCGTATTTTGCATTCTCTATCTCTTCGGCATTCCCCCAACATTGCGATCAGCGGAATCCACTCCCAAGCCAACCGACTGGACTGCCGGCATCGTCAGTCTTGGGTGCGAAAATTCGCCAAACGTGCCAAGAGCGGCACTGGTGTGAAACAACCACAAGTGTCGTCAGGCATCGTGACCTTTCGACTCGTATTCGTTCGTAATCAATCAACTCTGACAGTGGAATTGATAATCAATTTCCGATCAGCAAACAATCAGGCGTCACCCTGATTTTCATCTAAGGGTACCCCTACACTCAATCCTGCAAGACTTCCGCCCAAATCCCACCCGCCTGTTCCCCGCCCATTTCTCAAAAAACGAACCCCCAGTTCCCGTCCTAAGGCGACACTCGCCCGACAGGGGAAGGCTGTGCCGCCCGCACATTCGTTCTCGTGGAGACGCTGCTGGTCGCATCCAATCCGCT
>Ga0209083_1000778_pt1 | contig 42711 bp, 31 predicted proteins | sample AM7aDNAmetaG_FD_184132 | JGI IMG/M metagenome (GOLD analysis project Ga0209083, IMG submission 184132) | Freshwater microbial communities from Finland to study Microbial Dark Matter (Phase II) - AM7a DNA metaG (SPAdes) (version 3) | ecosystem: Environmental > Aquatic > Freshwater > Lake ... | reverse complement strand
AAGCCTGTTAATATTGCATTCGTAAATTCCGAGTAATTGACAAAATTATTTTTTTCAAACTTTCAGACTGTTATTGATATAATTATTTGAGTAAACTTCTATTAGCCATTCAAGCCGGTTAATATTGCATTCGTAAATTCCGAGTAATTGACTAAAATTATTTTTTTCAAACTTTCAGACTGTTATTGATATAATTACCCCAGGATACTTCTCGCTGCAATTCAGACATTTTTACAATTTAATAATATTAAGGCTGAAAGCCTGTTATAGTTAAGCTTGGGGCAACGCCCCAAATTGTTGAATAGATAAAATATCAGGCTGAAAGCCTGAGAGAAGGCTCCAAATTGTTAATTTTTAACCAACACAAAGTTCTTTTGCAATCTGCATCATATAAGCTTTTGCAGCCTCATATTCATTGGGTATTATACCGTCCAAAATAGCGTCTTTAATTCTCATTTTAATATCCCCAACTATGGCAGATGCCGGCAAATTAAAAATATCCATTATTTCCTGTCCGCTAATAGGTGGTTGAAAATTCCGGACACGGTCTTTTTCTTCAATTTCCTTCAATTTCTGACGGACCAACTGAAAATTGGATCGGAATTTCTTTACTTTTTCGGGGTTTTTCGACGTGATGTCGGATTCACACAATTGCATCAAGTCATCTATGTCATCTCCAGCTTCAAAGAGCAAGCGCCTTATGGCTGAATCGGTTATTTCTTCTTCACTCAGCGCAATAGGACGCATATGAAGTGTTACCATTTTCTGAACGTACTTCATTTTCTCATTGGTAGGTAATTTTAATCTCCGGAAAATCTCCGGAATCATTTTTTCACCAATGAAATTATGATTGTAGAACGTCCAACCCAGTCGTGTATCAAACTTCTTAGTACGTGGCTTACCGATATCGTGTAATAGTGCCGCCCAGCGAAGCCAGAGATTATCTGTATGTTCGCATAAATTATCCAACACAGCCAATGTATGATAAAAATTATCCTTATGGCCAACTCCATCTATTGTTTCAGCTCCTTTCAAAGCCAACACTTCAGGGAAAATGAGTTCCAGTAATCCTGTTTTTTCAAGTAAAATAAAGCCGACTGATGGTTTGCGGGACATCATGATTTTGTTCAACTCATCAGCAATACGTTCTTTCGAAATAATTTCAATGCGTTCTTTGTTTCGGGCAATCGCATCAAAAGTAGCAGTCTCAAGAAAAAATCCAAGCTGTGCCGAAAACCGGATTCCACGCATCATACGCAAGGGGTCGTCCGAAAAAGTAATATCAGGATTCAGTGGGGTTCGAATTACAAAGTTTTTCAAATCCTCTATACCTCCAAAGGGATCAACCAACTCACCAAAACGGTCTTTATTCAAACAAATTGCCAATGCATTTATTGTGAAGTCCCTACGATTTTGATCATCTTCCAATGTCCCATCTTCCACAATAGGTTTGCGTGAATCACGTTGATACGATTCACGTCGTGCACCCACAAATTCAATTTCCAGATCATTTAACTTCACCTGTGCTGTTCCAAAATTCTTAAAGACAGTTAGTTTGCTATACTTTCCAAGTTTATCAGCTACACGTTGAGCCAGTTCAATACCACTGCCAACGACTACCACATCAATATCTTTAGAGGGTCGCTTCAGAAATATATCACGAACATAACCACCTATGACGTAACATTCCTGCTGCAATTCATCAGCAGCTTCCGAAATCAATGTGAAAATTTTATCCTGTAAATGCTCTGTCATTTTTATCATCCTGAATTAACGAACAAAAGTACTTGAATTTATTTAGAAACTGTTTAAAAATAAATCTTAAATTGTTTTTCAATTATTTTTTAGGATAGTTGTGGCTTTGTATATCGAAAAATAGCGGGCTATTTGAGAGAAATAAAGGCGCAAATAGACAAAAAAGAATGGAAAACAAGAAGATAGTTTTAATTTCTAAAAAATGAAAATTCTATATATGACTGAAAACCAGTCGAAATACTTTATTAACGTTTGTTTTTAAACAGTTACTTAAACAACCATACGTTGAAATGTTTCATTTATGGCATAAAAAAACTGCAAGGAATTAACTTTGCAGTTTTTTGCCGGATATTATTAAATCCTATTTCTTTTCATCAGGTTTAGCCGTTTTTAACTTCGGTTTACTTAGCTCATTTTCAAGCCGTTCTATTTCCTCCTCCTGATGATTAATCGTTTTCAGTAATTCATTCAACTCCTCATTATCTATTGTAGATGGATATTGAGCTTCGACACGTTCCAAAAAATCGGCCAGTACATTCATATAATTCATAAATGCATCATAGGGCGTTTCGTAATTCGTTCCATGTGGATCTTTGTGACTCATATACCGGAAATTGTCAGTTGACTGTAGAATCAACCAATCAAGTTTTAAGGCTTTATCTTTGCATAGTCGCACGCGTTCACCAACAGCATATAATTTATTTAATGCTTCCTGCTGTAAATCATTTCCGGTCCAGGGTGTCAAATCTTTATCATTGCCCACCCAACTCATTGGATATGGGACTGATAATCCTCCTGCTGATTCTGCTTTTTTAGTAACATCGGATGGAAGTACAAAACCCATTTGCTGTTCCATGGCATGATATGGCAATGCTTTCAAAAAATCAAAAATACCGGTATAAGCCGGTTGAGTAATCCCAAAGACTTCATACCCCATTCCCAAATTAATAACATGTTCACCATCAGGCAATGCAGAAAACCAACTCACCAATTTTTCGGCAGTCAATGATAGATTTTTAAAGCGGAAAGCCATATCATCGCTGAACTTGCTGTTCCTTACCAATAATTTTAATTTGGGAATATATGAGTGATTATAAACATAATTCGGACTTTTCCAGCCCATAATATGTTTCGCTTCGTCAATCATCATGGTTTTATAACCCAATTTGGAAACCAGCTCACCAATCTCGTCGGAGTAAATCAATTCAGCATTGAAAAATGTTGTTGGTCTTTTTCCAAAAAGTGCTTGAATTTTATCCGAATGCATTTTTACCTGACAAGTAAATTCATCTGCATCAAATACGGAGGAAAGTGAATGACCATAAGGTTCAGCCAAAAACTCAATACTACCGGTAGCAGCCAGTTCCTTAAAACTATCAATCATCTCAGGTGCATATTGCTCAAAAAGTTCAAGTGTAATTCCCGAAATTGAAAATGCGCATTTAAACTTTCCATTTGAACTTCGGATCATTTCTGAAATAGTACGATTTGCAATCAGGTAAGAGTGCTGAACCAGACTGTTTAAGCGCTCAGTCGTTTGAAAATCATCGTAATAATAATGATCACTTCCAATCTCGAAAAAGCGATAGCGCTTTAATTGGAACGGTACGTGAATCTGAAAATAAAAACAAATGTTTCGCATATAGGGTTAATTTGGATATTAGTATTTTTGGTTAATTTAGTTATTTCGATTAATTAAGTTGATTTGGTTGATTCAATTTTAACTGCCAACTGCATACGGTTAACTGTTTATTGTTTATTGTTTACTGTTTACTGTTTACTGTTTACCGTTTACTGTTTACCGCATACTGCTTACTGCTTATTACATTACGCTTTCATAAATTCGGCGAACTTTCATGCCGGCATCATACCATTTGATATTATTCACTTCTTCAAGTCCTAATTTGCTCAAACTGTTAAACATCGCAGGATTTTTCACAATGGAATAAATTGCATCAGCCATCGCATCAATATCCCAATAATCAGTTTTAATGGCATGTGTCAGAATTTCAGCACAGCCCGACTGTTTGGAAATAATCGATGGTGTTCCGACCTGCATAGCTTCCAGCGGTGAGATTCCAAACGGTTCAGAAACAGATGGCATAATATACACATCGCTTTCAGCCAGCATTTCATGTACCTGACGTCCTTTGAGAAATCCGGTAAAATGAAATTTATCGGCAATCCCTCGTTTGGCAGCCAGGTCAATCATAGCATGCATCATATCACCACTCCCTGCCATCACAAAACGTACGCCTTTCGTTTTTTGTAAAACCCGGTAAGCAGCCTCCACAAAGTATTCAGGGCCTTTTTGCATGGTTATTCTTCCCAAAAATGTCACGACTTTGTCTTTTCGTGGTGTTTTTTTAAATGATTCTACATCCGGTAATGGCTCAACGGCATTATGAACTGTTGTGACTTTGTTAGGATTTTGATGATATTTTTCTATCACAATCTGACGGGTTAACTCACTAACAGTCATAATATGGTCGGCCATGTCCATTCCACGTTTCTCAATACCGTAAACCGTTGGATTTACCTGACCCCGACTTCGGTCAAAATCGGTAGCATGAACATGAATTACAAGCGGTTTTCCACTTATTTGTTTAGCAAAAACACCAGCGGGATACGTTAGCCAATCGTGCGAATGTATTATATCAAATTCAACTTGATGTGCCAATACACTTGCTACAGCTTCGTAATTGGAAATTTCTTCAATCAAATTATCGGGGTAACGACCGGAAAAATCAATGCAACCCAATTCATTAGTATGAATCCGACGGTAATCATATTTTATTCCATTCTGCAACCCAAAGTATTCTTCGGGTGACATCATGTTCCCAATTCGGTTATTAACATGATCCCAGCTATTTTCTTTCCAGACAACTGGTACATTACAGGCCCCTATAATCTTTAAAAAACTTTGATCTTCATCACCATGAGGCTTGGGTATAACGAAGGTTATACTCATATCTTCCTGTAATGACATCCCTTTTGTCAATCCGTAGCTGGCCGTTCCCAATCCGCCCAATATATGTGGAGGGAATTCCCAACCAAACATTAATGCCTTCATATATTATTCGTTTTCGTATTTTTTCAACATTTCAAATACTCTCAAAATCTCAGCCACACTCATGGCAAATGACATTCCACCGTGACCTTTGTAAGGTGGATTCCCATCAAACAATTCGGGTAAAGTTCCAATACACAATTCACTCATTTCGGCTTCAAAACCAATCATCATCCGTTCAATGAATGATTTTCCACTTTGTTTATAAACTTTTAAATAAGCTGCAGCAAACGATCCAAAGGTACAGGGCCAAACCGGTCCATTATGGTAGTTTCGGTCACGTTCTAATTGACCACCTACGTAATTTGGTCGGTAAAATCCGCTTTTCGGACTTAAAGAGCGTAATCCTTTGGGAGTTAGTAATTCTTTGGTCGTGATATCCAATACCGATTTTTGTTGTTGTCTGTCAAGTGGCGAGAAGGGTAAAGCTACTGCCAAAATCATATTCGGGCGCACTTCCTGGTTGGAATAATTACCATCTACATAATCGTACAGATAATTCCCATTCCAAAAAACCTTAATAAATGATTCCCGAGCCATTTCAGCCTGATAATCAAGTAAATCAGCAGCATGTTCTTTTCCGGCTTCACGGCTAAGTTCTGCCACAAATTTAAGTGCATTATACCACAAAGCATTAATTTCAACCACATAACCTGTACGGGGAGTTATCGGTCGCCCATTTTCCATCGCATTCATCCAGGTCGCAGGCCTGTCAATTCCGTTCACAAACAGTAAACCGTTACTGTGGAGAAACAAATTCGGGTGGTTTTGTTTGCGAATATAATTTATAATATTATTAGCTAATTCTTCGTACCGGATTGCAGCCTCAGCTAAAGAGTTATGTTTGGCAAATTGCTGAATTACCCATAGAAACCAAAGCAAAACATCGGGATCATCAAGCGCCTGAATTTTAAATCCGCTTCGTTTCCCCGAGATAAATTCCTGAATTTCTTCAATGGCCGTTTCCATAATGGCATCAAAATAATCCATTCGGTCTATGGTAAGAGTACAACCCGGCAAAGCTACAAACTGATCCCGAGCCCGTGCTCCAAACCAGGGATAACCCGCTAACAAATAAGTCTTATCACCTTCTCTTTTGTAAAATTGTTGTGCTGAGTTTTTCAGACAACTGAACATATCAACACGATGATCTCTACGGGTAAGTTCCTGCTCCCAAAGTGTTTTCAGTTTTTTGGGAGAAACTTCGGTAATTCCGGCAGAAAATATGACCGATTCACCTTTCTTAATGGACATTTCAAAATAACCCGGAACCAATAAATCCTCTTTACAGGCATAACCACGTTCTTCCTCCTTGTAATACTCAATATTTTTGTACCAATCCGGTTGATGATGATAGGTCACTTTTTTGGAAAATTGCATGTGTAGACAAGGATAATTCTTATATAAACACACACGAATACCATCCTGAATTTCATAACTTGTTGTATCCGCTTCGCCATTTTCATGCATTAATTCATTTACGCTACGGAAAGCCAAAAACGGTTTAAACCTAAGCACTGTAGGCGAATGTGCTTCTAATAGTGTGTATTTTATCAATACCCGTGGTTCAAATGAAACGAGTAGGCGTTCCTTTGAAAGTATAACTCCACCCACCCTGTAAATTGTACGGGAAATAACTTCACAATCAAATTGTCGTATATATTTATGACCATTCGGACTATAATTATTGCCCTCATATTTATGAATTCCAAGATTAAATTCAGCACCATGCTGAATAACAGTTTCGTCAAGCGAAGAAAGTAAAACATGGTTTGAATCATCTATATCAGGCAATGGTAATACCAACTGGCCATGATATTTACGTGTATTACAGTCAATTAATGTAGTACTGTTATACGCTCCTGCTCTGTTTGTTCGAATCATCTCTTTCGAAAGCGATTTCTCAAGATTTATAAGCAAGGTTTTATCAAAATTTAGATAACTCATATATACCAGATAAAAATGGTTGATTTATTCTATATCGACCGCAATATATAAAATATATTTTAATTAATAAAGTAATTTTAGTGGAATATTCTTTAAAAGAAATATTTTTTTTATTCCCTAAAACTCTAACCTTTTGATGTATTGATAATTAGATTAAAACATGATTTAAACATAGATTTTAGTCCATTTATTTTACATGAAAATATACTTTTAAAATCATTTTTGCGTTTAGTTATTAAAGAAATTGTAAATTTGCAGCTTTTAATCATCAATAAAAATGCAGGCTTTACAGGATCATACGAAAGAAAAACGACAATTTATTAATGCTGTTTTTATTCCGGCTATCATCGTGATATTCATGATAATAACTTTCTTCTTTGAAAAAGGAATGGAGTTAGATTTTCATTCGGCAGGGGTTTATCCCCGTAGGTTTGAAAATATCGGGGGTATTTTCAGCATGATTTTTTTACATTCAAGTTGGAGTCATCTTGTAAACAACGTTTTATCTTTTTTAGTTCTGGGAAGTTTTCTTTACTATTTTTACAGGCAAATTGCGAGCAAAGTATTAGTTATTTCCTATATTTTCAGCGGGTTAATACTTTGGGTTATAGGAAGAGAAAGTTGGCATATAGGTGCAAGTGGATTGATTTATTCACTGGCATTTTTCTTGTTTTTTAGTGGATTAATCAGAAAATATGTACCTTTGATTGCTATTTCGCTTATTGTTGCCTTTATTTACGGCAGCATGGTATGGCATATTTTCCCCTGGCAAATCCACGATCCGATTTCATGGGAAGGACATTTGGCAGGAGGTTTTACAGGTACATCATTGTCAGTATGGCTAAGGAATAGTGAACCACAAAAACCAGTTGAATTGTGGCCTGAAGATGAAGAGAATGATTCGTTAGAATATTTACAAGAAAGTGATCAAGATGAACAAAAGGAAAATCAAATAATAATATAATTCATTGTAAAAGAAAACAATATGAAAGAGAATGACAACAAAGAGATTAACCTGTTACAGCTTATTGTACAACTCATTAATTGGTTAAAAAACATCAGCATTAAAGCTGTAAATATTATTGGAAAACTTGTGCAATTACTTTACAGACATTTACTTATCACAATAGTAGTAAGTGTAATCTGCCTCTCAACAAGTATTTATTTAACCCGACCAGAAGCAAAGGTTTATAAAGCTGAGGCATTAGCTATTTTATATGGCAGCGATGCTCAAACCGTTAGAGAAATAAGTAAACAATTGGAAAACTCTTCCTCTGAAAACAAACTTACTTCATTTGCAACAAAACTATCATTGCCCGACAGTGTAGTTAAGAATATCGTGAGTTTTCATTCATATTATGTAATCGAATATATAAAAGATCATGTAGCTGTTACTGTTGATTACACAGATAATTACTCACAAAAAGACACTATGTACGTAAAAATGCGTGACCGGGTGTATATGAAATTATTAACAAAAAAACCCAATCAGGTTCCGATAATTGAAAAAGCAGTTTTAAATTATTTCAACAACAATGAAATGTTAAAAACACATTTCATCAACACAAGAAACCAACTCTCAGAACAAATAAGAGTTTCTAAATTGGAACTTTCACGAGTTGATAGTTTGGCAAAAGTCTCTTATCTTAAAGATAATAATCAACAATTGCGTTTCGACAAAAATAGATTAATAGTCGGCGAACAGCAAAAACAACTCTTTTACAATGACTTACTAAGACTACAGGAAATAAGTTCAAATTCTCAAAACGAGTTAACAAATTGCAAACAACCGATAGTGATACCTTCAGGATTTGTCATAAACCCTCTTCCTATAAATGGCACCATTAAATATGGAGTATTTAGCCTGCTTATTGCTTTACTTATCAGTATAATTATTGCCGGATTTTTTGAAAATAGCAAACATATTAGTAATTTTCTGAAGGCTAAATCGTAAAACTTATTGAAGAAGAAATGAGAAGAATTATTGTTTTATTAATATTATTTTCAAGTATTTATACCTGTTATTCGCAAGGGAAACCAGGAGAAAAATTGGTCTATTCAGCTTCGTATAACATGAGTGGGTTAATGACTCAATTGGCTCAGGTTTCAATGCAAACAGAATTAATTAAAACGAGTAAAAAAAACTTTCTGCATTTAAGTTGGGAAGCAGCCACATTCAGCAAATGGGATTCTTTCTTTAAGATTAGGGACTTATATGAAACTTATTTAGATCAGACCAGTTTAAAACCAGGGTTATTCAAAAGAAGTACTTTTGAGGGTGGTTATTCTATTACTCAGAAATACATCTACAATCCAGATGGCAAGTCCATTAGTGGAACTTCCAGAATTCAGAACAGAGCAGAAAGTAAAAGAAATTTTGCAATCGGAAGTTCATCTCAGGATATTATCGCGTTGGTTTATAAACTGAGAACGATTGATTTTAGTAAGTTTAAACCAGGACAGAGTATCGTACTTAGTTTAATTTTTGATGAAAAAGAATATCCTGTCTCCATAAAATTCATGGGAAAAGAATCCTTGTCTGCCGGTAATTTAGGAAGAAAAGAATGTAATATTCTTTCAATAGCTGCCAAAACCGACAGACTGAAAGGGAAAGATAAAAACTTAATTTGGTTGACAGCCGATGCGAATAGAATTCCGGTGCTGGTTAGATTCAGTATTCCAGTTGGTACAGGCCAAATGGCACTTTCAATGGCTTCAGGAATTTAAAAAACACAATTCAACATGAGAAAATTTCTTTTAATTACAGCCATAATTTTTGCCATATTAGGTATTATATTTGCTGTTTTGCCTTTAGGAACTATTGCATTCTTACCTATAGTCATAGCTATTATTGTAAGTCTTTTAGCTTTCTACAAATCAACCGAAAAACTAAAAAAACTCCCAAGAATAGTTCTGATTATTTCAGCAATAAGCTTATTAGTTGTAGTGGCTAAAGTTGTATTAATTAAGGATAAAGTAGCTACTGACAAACAATTTGAAATAAAGAAAGAAGAATCTAAAAAAGAGGATATGAAGGATTTGGAAGGTTTGTAAATTTACTATTTTATTTCATAACAATATCAACGATTTGATTATAAAGAACTTTAGCTTCTTTTAATTGGATCGTTTTTTCTTTGGACAAATTCAGCAACCGAATACTGGCCAGCCATTTGATAGCTTTTTTATACCAACTAAGGGCTAATTTGCCCAATGGATACTGAGCTACAAAAAAGAGTAAAACAGCCCACCACAAACTACTTACAAAAGCCGCAAAGAGCAGGGTTTGTATAAAATAGAAAAAAGGGAATGTCAATAAGCTTAACCCGAATTGTAATGAGCTGAAAAATCCATTATACTTGGTCTTCATTATATATTCCCGAATATAAACCGGGCTGAAAAACGGAGCGAAATTAAAAATAAATCCTGAAACAAAAATCGGTACAGTTAACAACAACATTAGCAATTCTAGTCCTAATATTGACTTTTTAGGTTTTGCATTTTCAATTGACTTTGAGTTAAGGATCAAATGGCTCAACAATTTCTGATATTCGAAACTTAAGTCATTAAGTTTGACTATTTCAAGAGGAAGTTTTTTTTCTAAAGCTACTAATCTTTCAGCGACATTTTGACGGGCAACAAAACGATTATAAATTGTATCTGTTATCTTTAAGTTCTCCAAAATGGGCTTTTGAATGGTACCAACCACATTTTCAAAACATTCATAAAATGAATCGGTAGCCAAATTAAGAGTTATATCAGAAAGGTCATTGCGTAATTTTTCCCGTAATTCATTCGTTGCTTTCACCTGATTTTCTAAATACAAATTCTGATATTCTGATACCTCAATTGCTTTCCCAACAGTAATAATAATGTGCTTTTGAGATTTAAAAATACTCCCATAATCAAGCCCAACAGGAATAATTTTCACTCCGGGTTCAGTTCCAAATTTCTGTTGAGCTGCAAATGCAATTCTAAAAATGCCTTTAACCAACGTTTGTAGTTTCCGTTCAATTTCCTGATTACCTTCGGGCATAATACCTAATGCAGCATTATTATGCAGTATTTCAATGCATTGATCAAAAATATCAGCATTATTTCCGAGATTTTCAATTCCATCCCGCATACGGAAAGCCGGCAATATTTTAGTAAAACGAAGAAATTTGGCGGCAGTTTGATTTCTGAAAATATCAGCTCTGGCCAGGAATATTAAAGGCAAATTGCGTGGAACAATTGCATGAACTGCAATTGCATCCATTAATGCATTGACATGATTCGGTGCAAAAATGAGGGGAGCATTTTCGGGGATATTTTCTTTTCCAATAACAATAAAGTCAGAATAATAGCTCTTAAACATAAATAAGACATACCTTCTGAGTAAATTAAAAGAAAGCGGAAATTCGTAAATCTTTGACATGAGATTATTTTGAAGGACAATGAACTGATAAATTTTAAAAAGACAGATTAAGTGGGTTCTTTTCTGTGCCAAAAACTCGCAATAGTCAGTCCCGAAACAATATGCCATATCCCCCACCATGCTACAATGAATATCATTCCACCAATTTGTAAATTCAGTGGAAAGATTTTGGGATTGAACAACAACAGTAATCCTAATCCTGAATTATGAATTCCTGTTTCAATAGTCAATGTACGTCGGTTAAAGTTCGAAACTTTGAAAATTGTAGCAATTGAATAACCGGTCAATAAAGCTAATGAATTGTGGATGAATACTATAATGAAAATAAAGTAGATATATTTCAGAAATAAAGACCAGTTATTTGCAAAAGCCAACAGTATCATTGCAATAAAAAATATGAATGAAATTGTTTGTATCGGTTTTTTGATTTTTTCAGTGGTTTTGGGAAATTTTCGGGAAAATAAAATCCCTAAAATCAACGGAATACCCAATAATATGAATACAGTTTCAAACATCTGCCAGTTGTCAATGGTCAAAGGTTTAAGCATATGACCAGCATGACCACTAATATATTTTACATAAAGTCCTCCCCAAAAAGCAAAATTAAAAGGAGTCGTGAAAGTTGCAAAAATAGTGCTTGTGGCGGTAAGCCCTACAGCCAGTTCTGTATTGGCTCTTGAGTAGGAAGATATGAAATTAGAAATGTTTCCACCCGGACATGCAGCAACCAATATCATACCCATAGCCACAGTTGCTGTAATATGATCGTTAAGAAGTATAACCAGAAGAAAAGTTATTGCAGGTAGCGCAACAAGCTGCGAAAATAATCCGATTAATGGCAGTTTCGGATTTTTAATAAGTTTGGTAAACTGTCCCGGCTGAATGTTTAACGCTACTCCAAACATAACAAAACAAAGTACCAGGTTTATTGAGTGCATTCCGACAGCCGAAAAATTTATTCGAATCGGATCGAGTTGTTGCAAAGCTTCATACATATCTATTTGATTTTTATATAGTTAACTCAATATATTTAAATCCAAAAACGAATAAAATTAGTTGTAATCAGACTTGAGCTTGAACAAAAGCATTTACAAACTTACATAAAAATAAGATTAACACAAACAGCATTTATTGGAATAATGATTTTTAATTTGAATCTAGCAATACATCTCATTGATTATTAAGTATATAAAGTTTATATCGATTTAGATTCTGTTAGAAATTTTACATTTCTACTAAGTTTATAAACAGGTATTAAAAAAATAGCTATTATAACAGTTAATTCAAAATCGTAAGTAAAACAGTGTTTTAAACTTACCCTAAAATTAATAATAAATAGTGGATAATGGATGGAATAATTCCAATTTAAACAAAAAAACGCATTAGAATCAAGCTATTTATATATTAATATAATTTAATTATACATCCATGAACGTTAATCTTTATAAATATTATTTCAATAATAACACTATAAGCTGCAAAAAAAATCGAACAACAGACAAAATGAATCAGGCACTTAGATGTTTGAATGTCGAACAAAATACGACTAAAAAAACGAGTTTATTACTAACTTAAACCATATCCTCGGAAAAAAATATGTTTTTTTGACTTTACTTACCCGAAATAATCAAAAACAGGTCCATAGTCCATTTTTAAACTATAAAAATAGGTTCATCAACAGCAATAAGGTCGGATTAATTGCTACATGCGACAATACAAATAATCACATACACTTATATATCAATGATATACAAATTAGTTGTAAATTTGTAGGGTGATTTAAAACTAATTATTCAATCAAACATTTTAATATATACGAATATGAAAACACTTATCAAGAATTTAGAAACAGCCATGTTACTTTTCTCGAGCTACATGTTGATTTTATTTGTTATTGAATTAATGCAAAAATAAAGAACTCTCTTTACTAACAAAAAAAAGATGTTTGCAAATTGCAAACATCTTTTTTTTGTATCGGTAAGGCTCTATTTATGAACTACTTATTATTTATATAATGTACAACCCACTCACCCACTTCGGTTGTTTTATATGCTTTTCCATCGTTCGAGATATCTTCAGTAACAATTCCGGCCTCCATACTTGCTGCAACTGCTTCTCTAATCAGAGCACCTTCGTTCATCATTCCAAAAGCATATTCAAACATTAGTGCAGCGGATAATATTGTTGCTAAAGGATTGGCAATGTTTTTACCTGCAGCTTGTGGATACGAACCGTGAATAGGCTCAAATACAGAAGTATGAATGCCAATGGAAGCAGATGGCAACATTCCTAATGAACCGGTAATTACCGAAGCTTCATCAGTTAATATATCACCAAACAGATTTTCGGTAACCAAGACATCAAAGCTTTTGGGCCATTGAATAATTCGCATTGCAGCGTTATCAACAAACATAAATTCAGTTTCAATTTCAGGATATTGGGTTGCAATTTCCTGACCAATCTGACGCCACAAACGAGACGTAGCTAATACATTGGCCTTATCTACAATAGTGACTTTTTTATTACGCTGGCCGGCATATTTATAGGCCAAATGCAGAATACGTTCAACTTCTTCACGTGTATATACACAAGTGTCATAAGCCGTATTACCGTCTTCGGATCTTCCCTGTGGTCGACCGAAGTACATTCCACCCGTTAGTTCACGAATACACATAAAATCTGCACCATCAACTAATTCGGCACGAAGCGGTGATTTATGTATAAGTGACTGAAAAGTTGTGACCGGACGAATATTGGCATATAAACCCAAGTCCTTCCTCATTTTAAGCAAACCTTGTTCAGGGCGAACCTTAGCCGAAGGATCATTATCGTATTTAGGATCTCCGATGGCACCAAATAGTACTGCATCTGAATTCATACACAAATCATGGGTAGCCTTTGGATAAGGTTCTCCGACGGCATCAATGGCACAGGCCCCAACAATTGCATATTCGTAAGTTAATTCATAATTAAACTTTTTACAGATAGCTTTTGTTACATTTAAACCTTGTTCAATAATCTCAGGGCCAATTCCATCACCTGGTAATACTGCAATCTTTAATTGTTTGATTCGATTTTCCGACATTTGTTAGATATTTTTATTATTTATTTTTATTATAATATATTTTTATTATTTTTGTGGTCTAAAATCACATGATTCGACAATAAAACTTTAAAATACTACGATATGATTTATGTGTTAATAACAATCGGTGGATTTATATCTATTATTACCACTGCAATTCTGAAAACAATTACAGCTGATAAGAAAAAGAAAAACCTGAAAAGAGCTTTAGTCGTTATAACATCACTTGTTGTGTATGTACTTATATGTATTCTTCTACTGCAACAAAAGAACTTAGTTTAAATCAAACTATCAATCAATTATATTTAGCATTTTTATAGTCGCTTTGATGGCCGCAACAGTTTGATCTCCATCCAAACCTCTGGTTTTAAATATCTTTTCTTTAAACTTCCAGGTTATTATCGTTTGAACAAAAGCATTTGTTTGACCTCCGGGAGGAATAACAACCACATAATCAAGTAATTCAGGGGTTGATTTATTCAATGTTTTATAAATTTTCCACATTGCTTTTGACACAGCATTATATTGTCCTTCCCCTGATGCTGATTGCTCATATATTTTTCCATTTATCTCCATCTTTACCGAAGCCATGGGTCGCAAACCATAGGTCAAAGATAATGAATAGTTCAATATCTTCACAACTTGTTCTTCCTGCTCATTTTTCAACACATCGGATACAATATAGGGTAGTTCATCAAGTGAAACCAATTCTTTTTTATCACCTAATTCAATTACACGAGCTGTTACCCGTTGCATGGTTTCCTCGTCAAGTTCAATCCCAAGTTGTTGAAGGTTTTTCAATATATTGGCTTTCCCCGATGTTTTACCCAGCGCATACTGACGTTCACGTCCAAATCGTTCGGGCAATAAATCGTTGTAATAGAGATTTTTCTTATTATCGCCATCAGCATGAATTCCGGCAACCTGAGTAAAAACACTTTCGCCTATTACAGGTTTATTATGTGGAATTCGTATGCCGGAATAAGTTTCAACAACTTTACTGATTGAATTTATTTTTGATTCATTCATATCCGTGCGAATATTCAAATGATCATGTAACACAGCCAGAACGCTCGATAAAGGTGCATTTCCGGCGCGTTCACCCAATCCATTTACGGTTACGTGAATACCTTTTACACCCGCTTTTACCGCTTCGAAAACATTAGCTACAGCAAAATCATAATCGTTGTGGGCGTGAAAATCAAAATGTAAGTCGGGATAACGAGAAATCATTTTTTGACAGAAATCGAATGTTTCAGTCGGGTTTAAAATTCCAAGTGTATCGGGCAACATAAAACGTTTAATGGCTTGATTTTTTAAATTATCAACAATAAAGTAAATGTAGTCCTCCGATTCGCGCATCCCGTTTGACCAGTCTTCCAGGTAAATATTTACAGTAATGCCCATTTCACTGGCATTAGCCAATGATTCTTTGATGTCGGCAAGATGTTGTTCCGGCGTTTTTTTCAATTGATGAGTACAATGTTTCAATGAACCTTTACACAAGAGATTTAGTACGGTACAACCGGCATTGAGAATCCAATCGAGTGATAATCGGCCATCAACAAAACCAAGCACTTCTATTTTATCAATATGACCATGCATTCTAGCCCACTCGGTAACCCGTTTTACTGAAGCAAATTCACCCTCCGAAACGCGTGCAGAAGCAATTTCAATTCTATCCACACCCAATTCTTCCAGCAGTAAACGTGCAACACTCAATTTCTCCTGTGCAGCAAAAGAAACCCCCGAAGTCTGTTCTCCATCCCGGAGAGTGGTATCCATTATTTCTATCATAATATCAATGTTTCAATGTGCTAATGTGCTAATATGTAAATATGTAAATATGTTAATATGCTAAAGTACTAACCTATGAATGTATGAAAGTGAGAAATTTGCAAGTAAAATAAGTTATTGGCACATTGGCTTATTATTTCATTGGCAAATTAGATTCTTGCTTTTTCGTACTCTTCGGTCTGTGTTTTTTTGCTCAACAGATAGTCGATATCGTCCAAACCGTTTAGCAAACATTCTTTCTTATAAGCGTTTATGGCAAAAGTTTCAGATTTTCCTCCAGCATTACTCGTAATCATTTGATTCAACAAATCAATGGTCAGCGTTGAAGCTGGATTGGCATTCACCGATTCAAAAATCTCAGCCAAAAATTCTGTAGATACAACCACCGGAAGGACACCATTGTTCAACGCATTGTTCTGAAAAATGTCAGCAAAAAAACTGGACACGACCACTTTGAATCCATATCCATCGATAGCCCAGGCAGCATGCTCACGGCTTGAACCTGAACCGAAGTTTTTTCCGGCTACTAAAATTGATCCACTAAAAGTTGCATTGTTCAACACGAAGTCAGCTTTGGGGCTTCCATCTTTGTCATAACGCCAGTCGGCAAATAAATTATCGCCAAAACCGCTTTTGTCTGTCGCTTTCAAAAAGCGGGCAGGTATAATCTGATCGGTGTCCACATTCTCTATCGGAAGTGGAACTACTGTTGATGTTAATGTTATAAATTTTTCCATTCAGAAGCCCCCTCTAACTCCCCCTTAGGGGAGAACCGTGAGGAGTTCGGGTTTTATTTTTTGAATATATTTTATCTAAATATCAGACTCTTTAAGTCCCCCATGGGGGATTTAGGGGGCTCTAATTTATCGTGGATCAGTGATGCGACCTGTAACAGCAGCTGCTGCAGCAACTAGCGGACCAGCCAGAATTGTACGTGCTCCGGGTCCCTGACGGCCTTCGAAATTACGATTGGAAGTTGATACAGCATATTTACCGGCCGGCACCTTATCGTCGTTCATGGCCAGACAAGCTGAGCAACCGGGTTGACGTAAAGCAAATCCCGCATCAGTCAGAATGTCGAAAAGTCCTTCTTCACGAATTTGTTTTTCCACCATCCAGCTTCCGGGAACTAACCAGGCAGTTACATTTTCAGCTTTCTTTTTGCCTTTTACATAGTTCGCAAACACACGGAAATCTTCGATACGACCATTTGTACAGCTACCCAGAAAAACATAATCAATGGCTTTTCCTTCGAGCTTTTCACCGGCTTCGAATCCCATATATTCCAACGATTTCTGGAAAGAAATGCGTCCGGCTTCGTCCACTTTATCCAGGGTTGGAATTGACTCGTTGATACCCATACCCATACCCGGATTTGTTCCGTAGGTAATCATTGGCTGAATATCAGCAGCATCGAACACTAATTCTTCATCGAATTTTGCACCGGCATCGGTTTTCAGGGTTTGCCAGTAGGTCCGTTTTTTATCCCAATCTGAACCTTGTGGTGCAAATTCACGACCCTTTACATAATCAAAAGTGGTTTGATCGGGAGCAATTAAGCCACCACGAGCACCCATCTCGATAGAAAGATTACAAACAGTCATTCGTTCTTCCATGCTCATGCTTCGAATTGCCTCACCGGCATATTCCACAAAATAACCGGTAGCACCACCTGTAGTAAGTTTTGAAATCATATACAAGGCCAAATCTTTTGCCGTAACACCTGCATTCAATTTACCGTTAAAGCTAATACGCATTGTTTTTGGGCGGGTCTGAAGCACACATTGCGTAGCCAAAACCATTTCCACTTCACTGGTACCAATTCCAAAGGCAATCGCTCCGAAAGCACCGTGTGTAGAGGTATGGCTGTCGCCACAAACAATAGTTGCTCCCGGATGCGTAAATCCATTTTCAGGTCCGATAATGTGTACTACACCATTTTTTATATGTCCTAAGGGAAAATACAAGGGCAAATTGAATTCCACTGCATTTCCGGCAAAGGTATCTAACTGATTGCGCGAAATAGGGTCATTCACGGGTTTATCCTGATTGATAGTCGGTGTGTTATGATCCGCTGTCAGCGTAGTTTGCTCCGGACGAAACACTTTTAAGCCACGCGCACGAAGTCCGTTAAATGCCTGTGGACTCGTTACCTCATGGCAAAAATGACGATCAATATACAATTGTGTCGGTCCATTTTCGACCGACGATACCACATGGGCATCCCAGATTTTATCAAAGAGGGTAGCCCCCTGATCGACCCCCCGACCCCCTAATGGGGGAGTTGTCGATCGTTTTTCATTATTTTCTGTATTATTCATTGTTCTATTTAATTTATTTTATATTCTACAAAATTTCTTTCTTGCTCATTACTCCCCTTTAGGGGTTGGGGGTCATTTCACAAACTGATTGATAGCATTAATATACGCTTCCACCGAAGCAGCCACAATATCGGTATTGGCACCAAAGCCATAGTATACCACACCGTCGTGTTCCACCTGCATGTGAACTTTTCCCACATCGTCGCTGCCTTTATTAATTGCCTGAATCGTAAATTCCTGCAAAGTCATGGTGCGGTTAATAATATTCTTTAATGCTTTGATAGCTGCATCCACCGGTCCGTTGCCCGAAGCCGCTGCTTCAAATTTCTCACCGGCTATTTTCAATCCGATACTTGCAACCGCCTTCACTCCTACTCCCGAAGTAACCTGCAAGAAATCAAGTTGTATACGTTGTTTCTCAGCCCGTTCTTTTCCGGCCAGCATCAATACATCATCATCGTTGATATCTTTCTTTTTATCAGCAAGTTTCAGAAATTCTTCGTATATTTTATCCAACTGTTCGCCTTCCACCACTACTCCAAGTACACTCATGCGATGTTTCAGGGCAGCACGACCGCTACGGGCTGTCAGCACAATGGAGTTTTTGTCGATTCCCACATCCGTTGGGTCCATTATTTCGTAGCTTTCACGGTTTTTCAACACCCCATCCTGATGAATTCCGGAGGAATGTGCAAAAGCGTTACGACCTACAATGGCTTTATTGGCCTGAACCGGCATATTCATTAAACCCGATACCAGGCGGCTGGTAGAATAAATTTTTTGCGTATTGATTTGTGTTTCAATATTCAGGCTTTTGTGGCATTTCAAAATCATGGCAATTTCTTCCAACGAAGTATTACCGGCACGTTCGCCAATTCCGTTCATCGTCACTTCCACCTGACGAGCCCCGTTCAGTACACCCGAAATGGTATTGGCAGTAGCCATTCCCAGGTCGTTGTGACAATGGGTAGAAATAATGGCATTATGTACCCCTTTCACATTGTCCATCAGGAACTTGATTTTTTCGCCAAATTCCCAGGGCAGACAATAACCCGTTGTATCCGGAATATTAACCACGGTAGCACCGGCTTTGATTACTGCTTCCACCACACGAGCCAGGTATACATTATCGGTACGACCGGCATCTTCGCAATAGAATTCAACATCCTCCACGTGTTTTTTGGCATATTTTACAGCCGCCACAGCACGTTCCAGAATATCTTCCTGATTGGAATTAAATTTATGTTTAATATGAAACTCCGAAGTTCCGATACCGGTATGAATCCGTTTATTCTTGGCATATTTTAGTGCTTCCGCTGCCACATCAATATCCTTTTGAACACCACGTGTCAGGGCACAAATAGTTGGCCAGGTAACGGCTTTCGATATTTCAACCACCGAATTAAAATCGCCCGGACTGGAAATTGGAAAACCTGCTTCAATTACATCCACACCCAAAGTTTCGAGTGCTTTAGCCACCTGAATTTTCTCTACGGTGTTTAACTGGCATCCCGGTACTTGCTCACCATCGCGTAAGGTGGTGTCGAAAATAAATAATCTGTCCATAATGTTACCCCCTAACCCCCAAAGGGGGAACCGAGAGGGTTTCGGTTTTATTTACGTTTTTACAATTATTCTAACACAAAGCTCTTTTTAAAGTCCCCCATGGGGGATTTAGGGGGCTTTTCATATAAAAAAAAGCCTTCCGCACCGTAGTGAGAAAGGCTTATTCTATTCTTGTACATTTACATACACACCAAACTCACTTCTACTTGTTCTGCAAGAGAATTATAATACCGAGTAAGAGAATATGTAAAAAATTTCTGTTCATTGTTTTTCTAAAACTGCTGCAAAGATAAAGCATTTTTTTATATCTGCAAATGCAAAGTGAAATATTATCGTTTATTTTTATTACAATTCAACAGTAAAGCGGGCGGTTTTTGAAAATTCTCATAAGCAAACTCCCTAAATTCGAAATTTGAACAATCTTTTGTAAAATCTTAGGTCATTCCTAATCTTCTTTCCTGATTCTTAGCTCCTGCCACCAGGATATTAATTTCTAAACACATGTAAGCATTTTTTGTTCCAAATAAAACAATTTTTAACCACTTGGTTAAAACTGGCATACCAATTCTATGTTTTACAACATATTTGCGAAAATAATTCTTAAAAAGTTTTTTTATTGGTTTACCAATATTTACTTTTGGTCGACCATTATATTGGCGCACCAAACAAAGTTCAATTCTGGATTCATTTAAAACACTATTAATCAATCTATTTATAAATCATAAATTTATTACTTATGAAAAAACTAAACTCACATCAACAAGTTTTTGCTTCAAACAAAGCATTGTATTGGTATTTACTAGCAATCCTTTTCTTTTTATTCTTCGTAAATGGAATTAATGCACAACAAGTGATTGGCTCATTCCCTTATATGGATGGTGGATTTGAAAACCAAACAGCCACAACTACTATTTCAGGTACTTTATCAACAACAGCTTGGACAGTTAGTAGTACAGGTAACTCAACTGTGAGGTCAATTATTAATGATGCTGCAACGGCAAGAACTGGTGCTAAGTATGCTAGTCACACTACTAACACTACCAATGTAAGACTCCAAACTCCAAACACTTCAACCTTAGCTAACGCACCTGCACCAAATACACAATATACAGTTCAATTTTATTATAAAACCACATCGGATCCGAGCAGCTATATGCAAGGGGGTATTTACAATGTCTCAACTGGCACTACTAACAGTAAAAACTTATCAGTAACCACTACATATGCTTCTGGGGTTTGGACCAAAGCGTACGCCACTATGACTTCAAACACAGATGCAGTAGCAAGTACAAATTTTGCATGTATTAGATATACGAGTGCTACTGCTGCAAATATGTTAATTGATGATTATGTAGTATATCCAGGCACACTTGACATATCCGCACCAGATGCTCCAACCACCCCAACCACTTCAAATCCATCTTCCACATCAATAACATTATCCTGGACAGCACCAGGTACAGGTGTAGATAATGGTGGATATATGGTTGTTCGCGGAACAGCTGACCCAACAACAACACCTAATGCAAATGGTATTTATGCTCAGGGTAATACTGTCGCGTCTAACCAAACAGTTGTTTATATTGGACCCAATACTACTTATACTGATGCTTCTTTAGCAACAGGGACAAAATATTATTATCGCATTTATACAGTTGATAAAGCGTTTAATTATTCAGCAGCGTTAACAACAAACGCTTATGCAGGTGCAGTACCATCGATTACTACAAATGCAGCATCTGCATTTAGTACTACCGGAGCAACCTTTAATGGAAATATCTCATCCGATGGAGGGGTAACACTTACTGAGCGTGGTTTTTGTTATAAAGCAACTAGTCCAGTTAGCATATCAGATAATAAAACGGTTGCAAGCGGAACAGCAACAGGGGCATATTCAAATCCATCGCCTACTCTTGTTATTAATACTCAATTATTCTATAAAGCTTATGCAACAAACGGAGTAGGAACTACGCTGGGTAGCGAATCAAGTTTTTATACCCTAGCTGATGTGCCAAGTGCTCCAACACTTAGTGGAGCTATATCAAGTAGCATAGATGTTGCCATTAACTCATCAACCAATCCTTCGACTACTCAATTTGCAATCTATGAAACAAGTACGTCGCAATATGTACAAGTAGATGGAACACTTGGAGCAAGTGCTGCATGGCAGACTGCTTCTACTTGGGGAACAAAAACAGTAACAGGATTATCTCCGAGCACCTCCTATACTTTTGAAGTAAAAGCTAGAAACGGTGATAATACTGAAACTGCTTTGGGATTACCTGCCAGTTTATCGACATCAGCAGGATCTTCTCCAACTTTATCGGTTGGTGCTCTTTCAGCTAATTTTGGTAATCAATGTTTAAACCTTACTGCCGGTCCAAGCAACTTTACCATTACCGGTTCAGTTTTAACTAGCGCAGATGTTACAGTGGCTGCATTAACCGGATTTACTTACTCTACCACATCCGATGGCAGTATCCCTTACACTTCTACATTATCGCTTCCTTCTGCCGGAGGAGCATTTAGTCAAGTGGTCTATGTAAAATTTACGCCAACAGTCGTTCAAGCTTACGATGGAAATATCGTCGTTTCCGGCGGTGGAGCTTCATCGGTAAATCGTTCGGTTACCGGTTCAGGAATTAATACTTTAGCTACTGTTAGCACAACCAGTCCTGCAACTTTGATAACTAATACTACCGTTACACTAACTGGAAATGTGAGCGACGCTGGATGTCAAACCATCACGGCTCGTGGATTTTGTTATGGAACTTCGGCTAGTCCAGACTTGACAGGTTCATATACAACTGAAACTGGTAGTACCGGAGCAGTTTCAAGCAATATTAGCGGATTAACAGCTGCCACAAGCTATCATTTCAGAGCGTATGCCACAAGTTCAGCCGGTACCAATTACGGAGCAGATGCTACTTTTAGCACTATTTCCAACCCACCTGCAGCTCAAGCTAGCAGTCTTACATTTACGAATACAACCACGACATCCTATACCGTTACTTTTACAGCTGCAAGCGGTGGAGCTGATAATTATTTAGTATTACGTGGAACCGGTTCAGCACCTACCGGAACTCCTGTGAATGCAACTTCCTATACACTGGGGCAAACAAATATAGGTTCGGGCACAAATAAAGTTGCTTATGTAGGTTCAGCAATTACGTTTAATGAAACGGGGCTTACCGCTAATACAACCTACTATTATACTATTTACAGCTATAATGGTACCACAGTAACAGCAAGTTATCTGACTGCAAGCCCTTTGTCGGGAAATACAAGTACATCTCCACTAACAACACTAGATACACCAACTGTTGGTACAGCTAGCAAAGCCACATTAACAGGTTTTACCGCTAACTGGACTGCAGTTGCAAATGCAACCAGTTATGCCATCAATGTGTACGATGGAGCAAGCGCATTGGTTTCTGGTTCTCCTAAAACTGTAAACGGAGCAAGTTCTGCTACTCTTGCAATTACAGGTTTGTTATTGCCAAACACCAGTTACACTTATACCGTAACAGCTATTGGTGATAATGTAAATGCTTATGCTAGTTCTGCTGCGTCTGGAAATTCTGCGTCATTTACAACTGCGACTTCTACGGGTTCCTATACTATTCAATATGCTGCCAGCGATGTGGCCACATTATTAGCCGACTTAAATGGAGGTGCTGCTGATATTTATGAACTTACAAGTTCGGGCGGAGCTTATACATTTACAACAACAACTACAACCAGCGCAGTATTAGTCAGAAATACAATTGTTAGAGCTGTTGCTGGTTTAGCGTCAAAACCTATTATAAAAGTTAACACCTCAGGCACTGGAACTACTATGAGCATGTTTCAGATTCCCACAACCGTTACTGGATTAACACTTCGATTTGATGGGTTAGAATTTGATGGCATAAATCCGGGTAATGGAGGTTCAGGATATGCCCAACCAAATGCTATTTATGATGCAAATACCGGAACAACCAATACACAACTTTATGTCACCAATTGTTATTTTCATGATTTTTTGAATGCCGCAGGAAATGGTGTTATAAGATTGAATGGTAGTGCTGGGACACAAACCATGGACGTTCAGGGAAGTACATTTAATAATTGTGGAGGTAGAATTTTGTATCCAAACAGCGCATCTACAAGTCCAACTACAAATATTAACCTTAAGAATAATACATTTAGCAATACAGTAACTCTTGCAACAAGTAGACATAATATTATTTACAACAATGTTGCTAATCCCGGAACAACAACTATCGACCATTGTACATTCTATAAAGTAGCTGATGCTGCAGTTCCTAACGGAATTGTGAGCATAACTGGTAGTGGCAATGGAGCAATAACTATCAAAAACAGTATTTTTGTAACTGCACCTACTACTTTACCAACTGCAACGGTTGATTATTGCTATTTGGCAGGATTACAATCTGGCACTAGTGGAGCATCATATACCGGAGCAACACATACTTTTGCTACTGCACCAACTTTTACAAATACAACATCACTTGATTTTTCATTGACAAATAAAAGTTCATTTACTCCAACTCTTGATGGTAGTTATTATGCTGGTAACACATATTATACTCTTGCGATTCCTGGCATTTCGGCAGGAAGCAGTCCAGCAGCAGTCGGTTTTACAGCCAATTGGACAGCTGTGGCAAATGCAAGCAGTTACGATGTAAAAGTGTATCAAGGCGCAAGCTGGATAAGCACCACCAATGCCAGCGGTCAGGCAACTGCAAGTTTAGCCATTACGGGACTTTCAGGAAATACGGCATATACATACACGGTTACTGCAAAAGGTGATAACACAAGCTATTTTTATGATTCAAAACCCTCAGTAGCATCGGCTAGCATCAGTACTTCGAATGCATTCACTATTACAGGAGCAACATCTGTCTCATCGTTGACTACACTAAATTCAGCAAGTGTTGTAACGGTGGCAAACGGTGCCACATTAACCCTTAATGCAAACACAACGGTAAATAGCCTGACTGTAAATGCAGGTGGAAAACTGACGCTCAATAATACATTTACATTATCAACACCAAGTTTAATACTTCAAAATATAGCAAGTGCTTCTGCTTCGTTTGTTGATAGTAATTCAGCAGATATTCCGACTGTTGTTAGCGCCACAGTTAATCAGAATATAGCTGCAACCGACAGAAACTGGTATGTATCTGTTCCGGTATCGGGCAAAACAACTACAGCACTTACTTTTGGTGCATCTATTGTATCAAGAGATGAACTAAATGCTGCATGGACAACTTTAAGTAATGGTGATAATTTAGTTCCCGGAGTTGGATATATAGCAACCGCTTCAACTGCAGGAACAACTACCTGGAGTGTTTCAGGGAATCTGAACAGTGGATTAGTTCAACCTACTGTAACTGCCTCGAGTACAACAAGCTATATCGGTTATAATTTGCTGGGGAATCCTTATCCATCCTACCTGAACTGGTCGGCTGTGTTGCAGAACTCAACGAATGCATCCATTTTACAATCAACTATCTGGTATCGTACTAAAAGTGCCGGTACCTATTCTTTCCAAACTTACAACGCAAGCGGTGATTTAGGAACTCCGATAAATGCTTCGGGTTACATTCCACCCATGCAGGCATTCTGGGTTCTGGCAAATACAGGAGGTGGAACAGTGACATTTAATAATGCAATGCGTTCGCATGGCGATGGTTCAGCAAATATGCTCAAAGTTAAGGCCGTAAATAAATCGCTTCAACCAACCCTCCGTATTGTAGTTCAGAATCTTGGAAACAATAATTCGGACGAAGCAGTTGTATATTTCAACCCCAATGCTTCTAACGGTTATGATGCCTATGATTCTCAAAAGATGAGTAATGCTAATGCAGCCATTCCTGAAATCTATACTAGCGTAAATGGTCAGAACCTGGTAATTAATGGATTAAACAGCATTCCAATGAATACAGAATTGCCCTTAGGCTTTAGCACCGGACAGCAAAATACTTTCAGTATCAAAGCCAGCCAGCTAAGCAACTTTGATCCGGGCACGCAGCTTATTCTGAAAGATAATGTATTGGGAACAGAAACCGATCTGACCAATGGTAGCGCCTACAGTTTTAGTTCAGATGCCACGAATACCAGCACTCGTTTCAGTGTACTGTTTAAATCAGCATCGCTTACTACAGGCATTGATCCGTCCATAGATAAGCTGGTATCGGTTTACCGCAACGAGCAGAATCAAATCGCTGTAAATTATTATGGCAATGTGAGCCATGCTGAAGTATCGGTATATAATGTAGCCGGTCAGAAGTTAGTAAGCAAACAGCTAAGCGGAACTACAACCATTATCACTACCCCACTCGGAAGTGGAGTATATGTGGTGAGAGTAACTAAAGCGGGAATAAATACTACGAAAGAAGTAATTTTAAACTAATCCCTTCGTATTGATATTGAGGGTGAGACTGTAGGTCAAACCCTCAATACTCAATATAAATCGGAAGTAAATTAAACACTGAAAATCTCACTATAAAAAAAGAAATAATATGAATACTTTGAAAACCACTGAAAATACGAACAAACGGATCTATAGTTCTCCTGCTATAGAACAGATAGAATTAGACAATGAAATTTCCCTGCAATTGGAATCAACGCCACCACCGGCACCGGGTGAAACAAAATTAAATGTTCCGGAATATTTCAACAACGATCCGTTCAAAACGAATATAGGCTAAAAAGAAGATTGACTATTTTGTTTACAGTTGAATTAATTGCCAAAATACGAGTGGAACATCCCATGATTTAGATAATACGAACTTTTGTATACACTAAATTATTGGGATGTTCCATTTGTATTAAGTAATGGACAGAATATAATGTCATATTTTGTTGTATAAAGTGGAATAAACGACATTATTTATTTCCTACTACTTATATTAGAGATTATATAAGTTCTTTTGTTTTGATAATAGTACGCTGATGGAACATACCGACAAGTCGGTATGTTCCATCAGCGTTCCATTTCTTTGTTTTAAAATATTTAATTCAATATATCAGATACTTACAACTTGTATAATCCCTATTATTTAAAATTGACATTCTACTGAAATAATATAGCTTTTTATTGAATTTTTTTTTCCAAAGAATATCTCTTTGATATTTTTGCAGCATAAATTTTAAAAAAAAGTATCATGAGAAAAAAATACCTGAGTAGTATCGTTGTTCTTCTTTCATTTTGTACGGGATTAGTAGCTCAAAATTCCATATCAGAGCTACTAATACCGGGTGGTGAGTTCCAGATGGGCGACCACTATGGATTCGTCGACCCTGCCCATCCGAGTGATGAAATTCCGTTGCACATGGTTCGGTTGGATTCGCTTTACATGGGAACCTACCTGATAACGAATCAACAGTATTGTGATTACCTGAATTCAGCCAAATCAAAAGGTCAGATAGAAGTACGAAATAAGAAAGTATATGCAGTTGGCGATACAACCGCATATTACCTTACGAATCAGTATCTTTCTTATTACAGCATCAGTTGGAACGGAACCACTTTTTCGGTGGCTGATTTTCGGGCAAACCATCCGGTAGTGGGAGTTCAGTGGTCTGGTGCTGCAGCGTATTGCAACTGGCTGAGTCAGCAAAACAGCCTTTCCTCCTGTTATACTCTTTCAACGGGAAATTGCGATTTTACAAAAAACGGCTATCGTTTACCCACCGAAGCAGAATGGGAATTTGCAGGAAGGGGTGGAAAATACAATCCCTATTACGTTTTTCCCTGGGGAAATGATACTACGAATCATAGCATTGCTAATTGGCCGGGTTCGGGCGACCCTTATGAGTCGGGTCCCTATCCTTGGACAACTCCGGTAGATTTTTACGATGGAAAGTTGAAACTGCAGTCGACCTACAATTGGCCGGGCAACCAAACAAGTTATCAAACAGCTAATGGAGTCAATGCCTATGGCCTTTATGATATGTGCGGTAATGTCTGGCAATTCATCAATGACTGGTACGAAACAAACTATTATACTACAAGTCCGTATCAGAATCCTCCCGGACCTACCACAGGCAGCGCCATGCCTGATGGTAAACCTTGTCATGGAATGCGTGGTGGAAACTGGTGGAGTGGCACTAACGGATGGTCAAGGGTATCCAATCGCGATCCTTCTTATTACCGCGGTCCGGGAAACGACTGGTTTCATGTGGGTTTTCGTGTGGCACGCTATGCACGCAGAACCACAACAGGTATAAACGACCCTGCTGAAAGCACAATCCATGTTCAGAATTCCCCCAATCCATTCAGTTCAAATACGGTCATTTCATATAGCTTATCCGGGGAAGAAAAGCTTAGCCTAAAGATTTACGATTCTCTTGGTCATGAAATTGCAACGCTTGCCGACGAAACCCAGAATGAAGGGGCACATTCTGTCCATTGGAGTGGTCAGAATCTAGGAGCAGGAATTTATTTCTGTCAGATGATGGCAGGAAATCAGCTTTCGACAATCAAAATGGTTTTACTAAAATAATCGAGGAGGAAACATGCTATGACTAAAAAATCTATTATTATAATCATCTGTTTAATAAGCGTCCATCTCGTTTCGTTGCAGGTAAATTCGCAAACACGCACAGTGGGCTTATTTATGAATGATACTGCACAGGCTTCCAAAGGTTATACCTTATTATCGCCCATGCAGAGCACCATGACCTATTTAATCAACAATGAAGGCCGTGTGGTTCATAAGTGGTCCAACAGTAAGTACACTCCGGGTCGATCATTATATTTACTTTCAAACGGACACTTATTACGCACAGGCTCCGTACGGAATGATTCGGTTTTCACGGGTGGTGGCGATGGTGGAAGAATTGAAGAATATACCTGGGGCGATACCCTGGTTTGGAATTTCAATTACTGCAGCAGCACCTACACCGCACATCACGACATACGCCGGCTGCCTAACGGGAATATACTTGTTCTGGCCTGCGAAAAGAAATCACTGAGCGAGATGCTTACTGCCGGATTCGACACCAGCCGGTTTCAGCCCGATCTTCGTACCCGAAAATACATCATGCCCGAATACCTCGTTGAAGTACAACCCACCTATCCTTCGGGTGGAAACATTGTCTGGCAATGGCATGTATGGGATCATATAATTCAGGACTTCAACCCCACTAAACAAAACTATGGAGTGGTTCGGAATCATCCCGAACTTGTCTGTACACTCGGTTCGCTGGATTCTGTAGGCGGGGGTGGCTCACAACCCATTTTCTGGAATCATGCCAATGCGATTGATTATAATTCAAAATTCGACCAAATCATGATCAGTTGTAGAAACAGCAGCGAAATATGGGTTATTGATCACTCCACCACTACTGCTGAGGCGGCCGGTCATACCGGAGGGAAATACGGAAAAGGAGGCGACCTGCTCTACCGTTGGGGAAATCCTAAATGCTACCGAATGGGCACGTTGAGCAACCAAAAACTTTTTCAGCAGCATAATGTTTCATGGATAGACTCCACAAACACGGGTGCTGGCGATATATTATGTTTCAATAACGGGGAGGGACGTAAATACACTACAGCCGATCAGTTTACTCCGCCCGTTGACAGTCGTGGCTTCTATACCCGCGAAGCGGGCAAGGCATTTGGACCGTCAGCTCAGACCTGGACCTATTCGGCAACACCAGCCACTTCATTTTATTGCACCGATCTGGGTGGTGCATCTCGTTTAGCGAATGGAAATACGCTCTTGTGTAACGGAATTGCCGGACAGCTTTTTGAAGTAACTGCCAGCGGACAGACCGTTTGGAAATATGTAAACCCGGTTGTACCCAAAGGACCACTTAATTGGAATGATGTTATTCCTAATGACCCCAATGCTACAGGACAGTTGTGGAACGAAGTATTCAGAGCCCAACGATATTCACCAAGCTATCCGGGCCTGGTGGGACGAAATCTTACACCGGGTAGTATCATCGAAATCAATGTGACGGGCATTGAAGAAACAGAAGATCATTCAGCCAATCTGTTTCATGTATATCCTAATCCGTTCCAAACAGCAACCACCATCAGTTTTGATTTGCCGGTTGATGGTCCTGCAAAACTGCTAGTATATGATATGTTCGGACGGGAAATGACTGTGCTGCTAAATGAATTTAAAACGGCGGGAAATTATTCCGTGAAATGCGATGCAACAGGGTTTCCAAACGGAATTTATTTATGCAAATTGACTATTGGCGGATATTCAACCAGCAAAAAACTGATGCTTCTGCGATAATCAAAAAATGTTTTAAATCATTGCCGGTAGGTTATTTGACTTCTTACCCTTGATCGCCAGAACTGATACAGGTGCCGGTAACAGTGAGGCAATTTAAGAAAAATCAAGAGAAAACAAAGTGCGATATAACAGCATGAACAATAACCCTGATGCCATGTTTGCCTTTCGAAACGGGGATAACAGTGTGGCTTACGGTAATTTCTTTGTCAAATCAGGTGGAATAGGGTGCTAGCAGTCAAAATAACATTTTATTGTTATAATAATTAACGTGAGTTCGATATAAGATTTAATGACTATCGGCTTTTGCACCCAAAGCTAGTATTGTTGGCAAAAAATCAGTTGTGGCACAGTGTATAATGAATTCATATCCATAAGGGAAATAAATAAGGTAATAAGGTAAGATTACATTGTTTGGGTTTTTCTACTAAGGTTGAAAAAATTTAAAAATAAGGTTTCAAATTATATATTAGCACTTATTTACAGCAGTTTATCCATATTAATAAATATGAGTCTGTATCTTTAACCTTAGTAGAATATTATTGACCCCCTAGATTTCAACCTTATTGAAGTTAGATTTAGAATAAAAATTTCAATAAAAGCAATAAAAATACCCGAACAAGTTCAATGGAAAAATCTAATTGGGTGCAAAACCCGATAGTCATTTAAGATTTTATCTCTTGACCTCCCCCAGCCCCTCTGACCTCATCCGTCCTTCGGACACCTTCTCCAAGATGAGAAGGAAAAAGGAATATTGATTATTGAGGGGGTGTAGTTCTTGCTGTTTAAAAATAATAGTTTAGGAATAAACATTTTTGCTATTTCTACTTATGTTGCACACTCTGTTCCCCTCCTTTAGAAGACAACAGAATTCCTTTTTCTCTCTCCACTTGGAGAGAGTACCCGAAGGGGGAGTGAGGTCTGGGTTAGGGGAGGTCTTCCTAAGTAGATATAATATAATCTGTTGATTTTCAATAGTTTTAAATGATATAAAGATTTATGTTATGTCGAACTCACGTTAATTAAATGATTATCCGCAATTAACACATTTTTTAAATGATTTACGGTATTTCATTTTTTTTGGATGCGATATTTAGGGGCGTATGGTACATTCCGACTAGACGGAATGTACCATACGCCCTTCTTTTTCAAATTTAAACATTTAATACTTCTTTGTATACTTTGCGGATAATCATAAATAATTATTTTGACCGTGCAGGCATAATTCAGTCTTCCGGCTTGTCTGCTGGGGGCAAATCTCCTGTTAGTCTTGAGTATTTTGGAATAGGTTTAAGCTAATAATTTCAATTTCTTTTATAATACTTTTTACAATTCAAAACGAATCAGGCCTAAAAACAGAAATCACAGAGATTTTTTTCAAAGATTTTCATGTTTTTAAATGGATAGATTGAAGCCCCGCTGAGCCGGGGATTCGTTGGTTTTATACAAGTATTCAACCATATTCAACGCATACTGTGTACAATACCCTTAAAATGCGTATCTTTGCAGTTCAATAATAAAATATCCATGAGATTTGACGAATTGCCGCTTTGCGATGCGGTATTAGATGGCCTGCAAGCCATGAATTTTACAGAAGCCACCCCGGTTCAGGAACAAACTATCCCCGTAATTTTACAGAAACGTGATGTAATTGCCTGCGCACAAACCGGAACAGGTAAAACAGCAGCCTTTATATTACCACTTTTGCATAATTTACAAGCTGAACCGCACAACGAAAACTTCGTAAATGCCATTATTATGGCACCTACCCGTGAACTGGCTCAGCAAATTGATCAGCAAATGGAAGGTTTCTCCTATTTCACTTCCTTTTCGTCGGTGGCTGTGTATGGTGGAAATGATGCTCAGGCCTGGGATATTCAGCGTCGTGGATTGCAAAAAGGAGCTGATGTGGTGATTGCCACTCCCGGACGTTTGCTTTCGCACATCAACCTCTACGACATTGATTTTTCACACGTAAAATATTTCATTCTGGACGAAGCAGACCGCATGCTCGACATGGGTTTCTTCGACGATATTATGATTGTGGTAAACCGCCTTCCAAAAGACCGCCAAACCATTATGTTCTCAGCTACCATGCCTCCTAAAATCAGGTTATTGGCTAAAACTATTTTGCATGACCCGGTGGAAGTGAAAATTGCGGTATCCAAACCACCCGAAAGCATTATGCAAACGGCTTATATCTGTTACGAACCTCAGAAACAAATGATAGTTCGTCACTTGTTTGCTGACCAGCAACCGAATAAAGTCATTATTTTCTCCGGTTCAAAACTCAAGGTGAAAGAGCTTTTTAAAACTTTCAGGCAAATGGGATTATCGGTGGGTGAAATGCATTCCGATCTCGACCAATCACAGCGGGACCACATTATGTACGAGTTTAAAAACAACCGCGTGAATATTTTGGTTGCGACAGATATTGTTTCCCGTGGTATTGACATCGACGATATTTCGTTAATTATTAATTACGATGTGCCTCACGATGCCGAAGATTATGTTCACCGTATTGGTCGTACAGCGCGTGCCAGTGCCAAAGGAATGTCTATCACTTTTGTATCCGTTGAGGAACAATATAAATTCAAGCAAATAGAGGATTTTCTTGAAAAAGATATTTATAAAATTCCTATGCCTGTTGAGTTAGGTGAAGCACCAGAATATAAACCGGAATTGCACCGTTTCGGACATAAAAAATTCACATCCGGAAAAGGTCATTTTAAACGCAGTAAACCGAAAAGATAAAGTATTTCTGGACGAAAAGCTAACGTGAGAATAATAGCGAAGCCCCTTAATAGATAATAACAATAAGTAATCAACCCCCTTATTTCAATTATTTATGAAAATTGAATATAATAATTTGTATACTCATTTTATTTTTACTACTCTACACAGACTACCAATAATCTCAGAATTACATCGAGAACGAATTGAAAAATATATTACTGGATTAGTAAATCGAAGAGATTGCCATTTATATTCGATTTATGCCAATCCTGAGCATATCCACTTCTTGATTTCAAGAGCACCAAATGTAAATGAAGAATGGTTAGCAACCCAAATTGAAGAAGCTTCCTGTAAATTTATCAATGAAAACCGGCTTTGTGTCGGTCAGTTTCAATGGCAATCAACATGTGCAGCATTTTCCGTTTCAAAAGGAGATATAGATCGAACGTGCAAGTACATATTAAATCAAAAGGAAAAACATAAGAAAAAAACTTTCGCTCAGGAATACGAACAATTTATGAAACATTATCAGCAAACTTTAATTCCAGAAAATAAGGGAGAATAATACCTAGATTTTTTCTACTAAGGGTGGATTATTTACAACAAATACTTTAATATCAACAGATTACCCCTTAGTAGAAAAACAAAACATAATATTTTCCCCTTATTTTTCAGTTAGAGTTGCGATAAAAGTCCTTTAGTTTTTGCATGTAAAAAAGGGAAAAGGAAGATTATTCTGTAAAACAAGGGGGAATATCTCTTTATTTATTTCTACTAAGGGTAAATTATTTACAACAAATACTTTAATATCAACAGATTACCCCTTAGTAGAAAAACAAAACATAATATTTTTCCCTTATTTTTCAGTTAGAGTTGCGATAAAAGTCCTTTAGTTTTTGCATATAAAAAAGGGAAAAGGAAGATTATTCTGTAAAACAAGGGGGAATATCTCTTTATTTATTTCTACTAAGGGTAAATTATTTACAACAAACACTTTAATATCAACAGATTACCCCTTAGTAGAAAAAAAATTCGCATTAAGCCCCCCTTATTTGGAATTATTTCGAATTAAAGTTAGTTATTTCTTAAAGTGACCACATTATATTTATGCCAACACCACTCCCCTACCCTTTACGAAATAAAAAACAACTAAACGACGAACTCAACCGCTTGGGTAGAACGGGTACGCCTTTTTTGTTTATTATCGATTATAAAGCTGAAAGTGGTTATATTATTCAGAAAGATGAACTGGATAAGCAATTTGTGCGATTTTTTATTGAAGGGTTGACAACAAATCAACCCTTCAACAAATCAACAAATCAACCAATCAACTGGCAACCAAAACCTGTCTCCCTCAAAAAATATCAAGTTAAATTCAATTACGTTATTGAGGAAATTCACAAAGGAAATTCTTTTCTGACCAATCTGACACAACCGACCGAACTGACCACCAATCTATCGCTGTCAGACTTATTTCAGCTTGGTTCAGCTAAGTACAAACTCTGGTTGAAAGATCAGTTCACGGTACTATCCCCTGAAACATTTGTGCAGATAAAAGGCCGTTCAATCTCATCATTCCCCATGAAAGGAACGATTGATGCCTCGCTGCCGAATGCCGAAGAACAGATCATGAATGACCCGAAAGAAAAAGCCGAACATGCCACCATTGTTGATTTAATCCGGAATGATTTAAGTCTGGTGGCTGATCAGGTGCTTGTGAAACGCTATCGCTACATTGACAAAATCAGCACCAACAAACAGGATTTGTTACAGGTCAGTTCCGAGATTAGCGGACAATTAGCTGAAAATTACAACGAACGAATTGGGGACATTCTGTTTGCCTTGCTGCCAGCCGGTTCCATAAGCGGCGCACCCAAGAAAAAAACGCTTCAGATCATTGAACAGGCCGAAGGCTATGAAAGGGGCTTTTACACGGGCATTTGGGGCTGGTTCGATGGAAAAAACCTGGATTCAGCCGTTATGATTCGGTTTATTGAACAAGTTGACAACAAACTCATCTTTAAAAGTGGTGGTGGCATTACCGCTCAAAGTGACCTGCTAAAAGAATACGAAGAACTTATCCAAAAAGTATATGTACCGATTTATTGAATCCATACAATTAAAAGAGGGCAATTTCAAGCGACTTCCCTATCATCAGGCGCGTTTGGAAAAGGCAATGAAACAATTCTATCCAACTCTGGAAGTAATCAATCTGGCTGAAAGTTTACAAAAAACAGAATTTCCTATCCGGGCTTTGTATAAATGCCGTGTGGTTTATGATTCGGAAATTCGGCTGCTAGAGTATGTTCCCTATCTTCGGCGTGAAATCCAGAGCTTGAAAATAGTGCATTCCGATCAGGAAAGTTTTCCCTACAAACCGGAAGACCGTAGTGGATACAATGCGGCCTTTGCACAGCGTGGCGAATGTGACGATGTGCTTATGGTCCGAAATGGTTGGCTTACCGACTCATCCTATGCCAATATTGCATTGTTTGATGGAAAAAACTGGTTTACTCCCCGAACTCCGCTTATTTTCGGTGTAAACCGCGCTGAACTACTGGAAATGGGGAAAATAAGGGAGAAAGATATTAAGCTGGCTGACTTGAGTAGCTATACACAAATTGCCTTGTTTAACGCGATGATTGAACTGGGTGAGATAGTGCTTGAAGTGGCTAAAATAATGCCTTAAAAAGGGTTCTGTGGTTTCATGTTTCATGTTTTATGATTTATGGTAAATAAAGGAACATAAAGAATAAGGGTTAAAACAATTTCTCGTATTTTTCGAATAAGGGATAGAAGAATAAAAAAAGGGTTCAACAGTGATTCAAAAAAACCTTATTTTTGGTTTTAAACCTTAGAAGATTCATTAACGCCACAAGCAACTCTTACCTTATTTTATGGGAGAAATATGAGTTGAATATCAACAACATTAGAAGAAGTAAAATAGGGATCTATTCCGCTTTTCCTTTCGGATTTGTAGCCGTTTTAAACAAGGAATAATACTTTCCTTTCAAGGCAATCAATTGCTTGTGACTTCCACTTTCCACTAATTCACCTTCGTGAAAGAAATAAATCAAATCAGCCCATTGCACCGAACTGAGTCTATGACTGATAATGATGGCCGTTTTATCTTTCGATAATTTTTTCAGGCTGCTAATAATCTGATATTCAGCTTCTGCATCCAGTGCGCTCGATGGTTCATCCATAAGAATTAAGGGCGTATTGCGGTAAAATGCACGAGCAATCGCAATTTTCTGCCATTGACCAATACTTAGCTCCTCGCCCCCTTTAAACTGATTTCCCAAAATCGTGTTATAGCCATCGGGCAAATGCTCTATCACGTCAGCAATACCGGCTGCTTCAGCTGCTTTCTGCGCCTGATCGCGTTTAAAGGCTGATTTGGTACTTCCCAACCAGATATTTTCAATAGCAGTAATATTGTAAAGAGCAAAATCCTGAAAAACAGCCGTTATATTTTCGCACACAGCAGCCTGACCCAGTGCCGTAGAATCAATATCATCAAACAGAATTTTGCCTGAGTCGGGCTGATAGAATCCACAAAGCAGTTTTATCAGGGTAGTTTTACCCGAACCGTTAGCTCCGACAAAAGCGACTGTTTTACCGGCCGGAATCGTCAGATTGATGGACTTCAGGGCTTCCCGCTTGCTCGATTCGTACTTGAAATGTACGTTTTCGAAGCGGATTTCTTTTTTAAGCGAAAATGGCGTAGAAGTCAATCGATTGACCTTGACCTGTGAGGGGATATTCAGAAAGCGAATAAAATCGTTTAAAAAAGTCTGGTCTTCGATAATCTGTGTAATAGAACGGAAAAAATCGTTCAGCACCGAATACCCGCGCTGAAAAGCAAAGAAAAACAGCACAACCGTTCCAATCGTTATTTCATCGTTAATCTTCAGAAAAGTAACATATCCCAACGATAGAAATATCATACTGACGGCAAAAAACTGGGCGTATAATCCCATTTTAAGCTCCGCCTTTCGGTGCTTTATTTTTTGTTCAAAAAGTGTTTGCTGTGTATCGGAAAACAGATTCCGGAAAAAATGGAAGAAACCAAACAACTTCAATTCCTTGGCAAACGGAAAACCGGTCAGGATGCGGTTGTAATAATACATTTCGCGCTCCTTGGTACTTTGTATTTCCTTCAGTTTATAAAGCTCTTTGGAGAATTTCAACCGTACAAAAATACCCGGAACAACTGCCAGGAATAGCACCAACACCAAATACCAACGTATTGACATGAAAATACCCACCAGGAATATGGCTGCTGCAACGGATTTTAATCCCATTAGCAGTTCGTTGAGTATCTTTAAGGGTCGATACGATGCTTCCTGAACAGCCCGGTGAATTTTGTCTTGTTTATCGGGATTTTCGTAGTTCGAAAGATCTAATTCGGCATGTTTGCTGTGTAGTTTTTGAGAAATCGTCCGGGTAAGCGATTGGGACATTTTCTCGAGGTAAAAAGCACTTATTTCGCCAAGTACTGCGCTCAACAAAAACACCAGGGCTGTGGCTATCAGCAAGGCTACAAATACAATATGCTGATGGGCATTATAAGCTGTAGTAACCGTCAGCTGATCTATTAAAGACTTTATACAAAGTATAATGACAAAAGGAAGAACTCCCTGAAAAACGGAAAGAATGGCATTTAGGAAAAGTAATTTCTCCGAATTCTCCGAAACAATAGCAATATTCTTTTTCAACGACCTGAAACCTGTAAATAGCCTGTTGGAAAGACTTTTGAATCGAATTAGAAAGCTATAAAGCGGTATCAGAATTTTCGAGAAATGCCTGGAATTAAAGCTGTGAAATTTCATATACAAGCTATCCGTTTTGATGATCCGTTTTTTGCGCTGAATGGAAGAAATTTTGCCAACTAATTCATTCGCCGTAAAAGGAGGATCTTTGTGAGGATTATGATCGCCTTTAGCCACAAATACCTGCTGATTATTCTGATGAACGATATCAATTAAGCGGTGGGCAACAAGCTTATCGTTTAATTTAAAAACAATTAAATCAGCTACATTCAATTCATCAGCCGAACATTTTATCACACGACCCAAATCACCTTCCTTTAGGGTCGGATACATGCTATAGCCCTTCATACGAAAACCCAATGTGTGATTTTCATCCAAGAGCGCTTCGACAAAATCGAGTATCTGATTAGTTGGTTTCTCCTGCTTCATTGGTAAGTACGAACTTAACTACGCTCTGGTCAGGTACAAAACCCAGGGCATAAACGGGAATGCTTGAACAAAGGGTACTGAAAAAATTCAGTCGGACCTGAATGTATTGGGTATCAAAATTATTCTGAATACTAAATGCCATCATTCGTGTGACAGCCAGCGCCCCATTCAGTTTCTGCATAATATTGACAGGCGAATGGCTGATTAAATACACGGCACTCAGAGGCGCCTTTTTGGGTCGGTCGACATAATACATTGGTGTATTGTACACATAATAGGTCTCGTTTTGTTTACGTACTATTAAGCGATCGTCGTTTACAATCTGATTTTGCGCTTCCGACCAGATTTTAGACATGGTACTTTTCCCTGCCCCCGAAAATCCGGTAAATATACGGGCATCTTTTCCATCAAAAGCACAGGAAGCATGCATCATCACAGCATCCGACAGCAAAGTCATATAATGCATCACGATAGGTCCCAGTGGATATTTCAAGGGCAAAAGCGCATTAGTATCAGTGACTTTCGAATAAACTTTCCAGTGGCTAAAGCTGGCATCGAGCGTAGCTATTTGTTGAATACTTTGATCCTGTTGGTTGTAAATAACAAATCCCAGGTCCTTACCAATGCGATAAATGGAGTAATATTTTTGATCTTCGTTTTCAGCCTCAAACACCAGGTCCCCGTTTTGAAAAGCTGCATCGGGAATTCCGGCAAAACAGTCTATTTTCACATCAGCTTCGCGCTTATTGTCTTCTGAGAGAAATAAATCATATCCTTCTTCCAGCTCAAACGGAATTTCCGAACGGAGTTCGATTAAAAAATCGGCTATTAATACGCTTTTTCTGAATGCTTTATCCATCATTTCAATTAGCTGACTTTTTTTGCAAACAGGGATTCCAATTTATCCAAAAACAGGGCAATATCTTTTTTGGCCGTTTCTTGATCTATATTGAAATTATCAGTCATTAAAGGCACCATATCATCAATGCTATTGGTTTCGGCTGAATTTTCCCAGATAAACCGGGCCGTTTCATTCATTGTAAACAGTTCGCTCATTTGAGCTACGTTTTGGGACAGAGGAACTAATATTAATTCATTCCCTACTTCGCGTGTTACAAATTTTGTCTTTAATTGCTGAAGTTCTTTTATTTCCATAGTAGTCAGTATTTAGTGTTAGATCATTTTTACGAATCAAAGCACAAAGATAAAAATTTATTTGAATTATTTTGTATATTCGGGATGTTGGAGTTCCGACTCCGACAAATAGACAGGATTAAAGTTGAATCCCGGTCAGCATATTGCAATCATCCTCCAAAAAAAAGTCCCCGAATGTTCGGGGACTTTTCAATTTATGCCTGATTCGTTTTAAACGGATCGTTGTTTATATACTCGGGAGTTTTCAGATATACTTCTCCCGGTGCCGGTGGAGGTGTTGATTCCAATTGTAAGGAAATTTCATTATCAAGTATAACACGCTCAATCAATGGAGTGCTATAATTCCTTTTTTCAGTTGATTTGTTCTTAGTATTCATAGCTTGTGTTATTTATTCGTTGATAATTACTTTTTTAGTTATTTTATTTCCACTAACATCGACAGTTACAAAGTAAACTCCCGAACCAAGTGAATTATTTAGAACTGTTGTGTTTCCACTCAGTTGTTTAGCAAGCAATTTCTGCCCAACAGCATTGTAAACAGCCACCGTGCTTTCTATGCCCGAATTTCCATTCACAACTATCTGATTGGCACCGTTTACCGAAACCCAAACCTTCTGATTTGCATTATCGTTCAAAGCGGTTGTAACTGAAGGCGCTTTGAATATCAGCGCAAAACGACTGGTATTATTCGACGTAATCCCTGAACTAAAACTATAGCTGCTGCCATCGCTCAAATCTGCAATAACCGGATTATTTATATCCAGATAATCTTTCAAAATTAGCTTTGTACCGGCAACGAAATTACTGAATTGTGAAGCTTTCATGCTGAATGTTCCTGCTGTACCCGTTGTAAAACCAAGAGGCATTTCGGTATCAACCGGAATAGCATTCATACCGTTGATTGCAAGCTGCTCAGTATTGATTAGTGTATAAATCTCAGGTATTGAAACCGAAGCATTCGACATCTTTGGTGAATCATAAGCATCAAAACTATTAGAAGCAGCCGGATTAGAATAGAGCACAGTTTCGTCTGTATTAATTCCGTTTGATACCTGAAGTCGAAGTGCGGGCTGCAAGGTTGCAATCTGGTTTTTCACTTTCAATGGATTAACCGTATCATTTAAAGCTGTAGCATGGGTACGATAGCTGTTGTTAAAGTTTATAGAGGCCGATGATAAAGCGGTGCTTACATGAACCCAGAAAGACTGCATAGGTGCAACGGTTCCTGATATGTGATTAACGTTGCCGCTGTTATTTGTTCCTATATTTCCTGCGGTATTATAGGTATCAAAATAAAAGGTTGTTGTTGCATTTTTTTGGATACGATACCAGATTGATTTGTCCAGATTTGCGGTTGAGTTTACAAGAGTTGAGGCGTAAAGATACGAAGGATATGGATTTCCAATCAGATTATATCCCGCATGGTCAGGGGCAGCAGTACTTGAAACACTAAAGCTTGGAGTAGTTCCGGTATTTAGTTCACCACCTGTAAAGTTAAGGGTAACACCATCAGCAGCCGGTTTTACAACATAACCATGCCCCGGAGTTAATGCTGTGGCATTGCTTGTAATTGCTGTCCATCCGGAAGTTCCTCCCAGGGTTTCGTTATACAAATAGAGCAGATTTGAACTACCTGCTGGGTCTACTACAGTGGCTGTTGCTCCACTTACCGGTGATGACATATACCAGTTGCGTGATTTACTAAGATATTGATAAACATTGTATGTTCCACCTGGAGCAATTGTAGCAGGCGTTAATATAGTAGCAGTACCTCCACTTGTTGAGAGTAGATTCAATGTTCCACTATTTGTCAATGTGGTATTTACAGTTAATTGTTTCCCTGCATTGACATTTAAAGTGCCGGCTGTTATTGTAAGAACATCGCTTATAAGATTGGTTATAACATTTACCGAACCTCCGGTTTTATCAATAATAACATAATTGATATTTGTTTGTGTACCATTAATATTTTGAGTATTGCCACCATTGAAAAAAACAGCCCTATTGTTAGCATTAAATGTACCGTTATTTGTAAAATCACCTGATGATTTCAAATCACCACCAGAAATTGTTGATAAAGTTAATGTTGCCCCTGAAGCTACTGTAACATTTCCAGATACATTTAATGATTTATTTGTTGCATCCATATTTAAGGTTCCTCCTGTAACATTTACATTAGCAACCGTTGAATTACCATAGGTTCCACCCGAACCAAAATAAACAGTTCCTGCACCAACAACAAGACTACCTGAAATGGTCCAATCACCACCTGATCTGGCAATTTGTTGACCTGAACTATTCATTGTAAAATCATAAGCTGAAATAGCACCAAAACTATTGTTGGTAACTCCTGGCTGTGTGAAAGAATTTTGACTGAATGAAGCGGTAGAAGTGCCATTTGCTGTATTAGAAATAGTAAAATACCTAACAATACCATTTAAATTAGAGTTTACTGCATTTGAGCCATAATTTTCAAGAGGAATTTGTGCATACATTCCATTACTATATGAAACAAAAGCTAAAAAGTTAAAGGAAGTTGGCATATGCCCCCCACCAGTCAAACCCTTTAGTCTATCCCAAGAAATTTTAAATTCTCGAACATCATCTGACCCTGCACCATTTCCATTATTATTTGAAGCGTATTTCCCATTGGTATCACCAGAATAATCATCAGTAGCTCCAGTTAATCCAGCAGAACCTGTTGAAATTGAAGTCCAACCATTACTACCATTACTTCGTAAAAATTCTCGATAAGTATTATGGGCATATATAATTGCATCAGCTCTAAATGGTAAACTAGGAGCAGTTGGTGAAATACCATCCCGACCTGTGAGGTAAACATTAGTACCATCAGAATTTGATCCTCCATTAACAGGAACAACTGGATTCCAATCTATAATAAATGAAACGGGTTCTGTTTCATTTGCATTTTTTACAAGAACGTATAAATAGGTAGCATCCCATGTAACTGCATAAGTAGCACCTCCTCCGGCATATGTATTAGCATAAGCACTACTTTCAATGGTAGTTGACGCATCAATTGTTGGAGCAGTTGTTGTGTATTGCGCTTGTAACTTCGCTATACCTATTAAGCCAAATAGAAAAATACATGATAGTAATTTTATTACCCATCTGAATCTAGTTGTCTTAAAACCAGCATTTCCACTATCCCCTTGCAAATTCCGTGTAAAAATTCCTTTTTTCATATTCTCTAAATTTAGAAGTTAAATAATTTATTGATTGAAAGACAAATTTAAGTGATAATATTAATTTAAGTAATAAGAATAATATAATGTCGTATTTATTTGGTAATATCACAAAAATGTAGTATATTTGTCTCATAATGAGATATATAATACTGAAAACAGAAGAAATAGAAGCATTGGAATTGCTACTAAA
>Ga0209083_1000775_pt1 | contig 42766 bp, 39 predicted proteins | sample AM7aDNAmetaG_FD_184132 | JGI IMG/M metagenome (GOLD analysis project Ga0209083, IMG submission 184132) | Freshwater microbial communities from Finland to study Microbial Dark Matter (Phase II) - AM7a DNA metaG (SPAdes) (version 3) | ecosystem: Environmental > Aquatic > Freshwater > Lake ... | reverse complement strand
TGAGGTTGGCGCTGGTGCCGAGCTGGGCGAAATTGAAGGTGGCCTTGCGGGCCTGGATGGCTTCAAGATCAAGCTGCACGACGGCGAGGTCGGTCCAGTGGTCGTCGCCGATCAGCTTGGCGGGGACGCGCTCCTTATTGGCGAGAGTGACATAGATCTCCTGTGCCCGGCCGGCGACATGGAAGTTGGTCAGGATATGGCCCTGGACATCGAAGATCACGCCGGAGCCGATTCCGCGGCGGAGAGTGCGCTTGCCCTCAACATAGGCTTCCTGGGCGACATCGAGACGGACGACGGCCGGGAAGATCTGTTGGGATACAGCGACGACGGCCTGGGGAGTGGCGGATGGGAAGGGGTCGACTGGTTTCTTGATGGCCTTCTGGGTGTTACTTGCGCATCCAGAAGCGAGGGCAACGGCGATGGTGAGCGTGCCGAACTGGTTTCGAGAGAATGTCATATGCGGAAGTATAGCCTGAAGATGCCAATTGGTAGAAACAAGGGAGGGCAAAAGAAATCGGAAGTCCGGAGCCAAGGCAGAGAAATCCAGACAACGCGCAGACTGAACTCCGAGTCTGGCACTGTGCTACGGGTTCTTGGCGGGCTGGGTTGTTGGGGCGACCTTGTCCTTGACCTCGTTTCCTACGGCCTCAACTTTGTCCTTGGCGAGCTTCTCATCCTTGTGCAGTTTGGCCTTGTCCACGGTCAAGGTGACAGCGGATGTGTCGTCAGCACTGCTTGACGATGACGAGAGGTGAAACCACCCCTGGTAGAAGCCGACGGCAGCGACGATAGCGATCAACACAATGATCAGGGCTAGAAAACGAGCCATACAGATATCCTCCGGCGAAACGTTCCATCATTCGTGGATGAATCGGCACATATGTATGCCGAAGCCTTATTGATGATAGAGCCCATCGACGTCATGTGGAATGGTTGGAATCTGAATCTAATTCTCATGCGAGCTACGCTGGATCCTTTTATTTCTGGCTGAGCGGATCTTCGGGATAGCGCTGCTTGAGGAGTTGCCGCAGAGCTTTGCTCTTCGCCGCGTCGGATGGTTCCAGCAGGCGGCTGGCAGCGTCGAGCAGGCGAGGCGCGTAGGCGGATTGGGGCATGGCGTTGGCAAATGCCTCGGCGACCTGGGCGGCCACAGCGGGGTTCTGGCGGGCGGCGATCAGCTTCACCCGCATGTCGATGGCATTGCCTTCGAGGAAATCGGCGGGGAATGCGGCCATCCATTTATCCCAGCTCTTTTCGCCGTTCTCCGGGTCTTTCTCCTGAACGTAGAACTCGGTGGTGCGCGCCATGGCACCGGAGATAGCGGCGGCTTTCTGTTTGGCGGCGGCGATGGGCAAAGCTTCGAGGATCTTGCGCCCTTCGTCGGCTCGGCCTGCCAGGATGAGCACCTGGCCATAGGTGCGGCGGGCGGCGGCATCCTTGGATGAGAGCGACTCCATTGTTTTGACGGCTTGGGGGAAATCGCCGACGCCATAGGCGAGGATCTCTGCACGCTCTCGGGCTGCCCATGGATTAAGGTCGCTATCGCGCGGAACGGATGCGAAGGCATCGGTCAAACGGCCGGCCGCCTTCTTGCGGATCAGGGCATCCTCCAACTCCTGCAGTGCCTTGGTCGCGGCCGCCGGATTGGTGTGGCGCGAGAGCTTTGCCATGACGGTGGCGGCGGCTATGGCTGCATCGGTGTTATCGACGCGGGTTTGCAGGATGGTTGCCCATGGCAGGCATTCCTCGCTGAGTGTTGCGATGTCGTAGCTTGCGGCGATCTTGGAGTGGACGCTCCACTCATCGGTGGGCGGTGCGTTGCTGTGCTCGAGATCGCGGTTGACCGGCAGGCGGAATGACTGTTTGTCTGACTGAGTTCCGAGCTTGGCCTCCACCGAAACGGTGTATGTGCCGGCGGTCAGGAAGACGTGCTCTACCTGTTGGCCGGTTCCACGCTGGCCATCACCGAAATCCCACTGGCACTGCACGCGCTCGGGCTGCTTAAAGGAAGTGGCGAAGGTGAACTTGTATCGGTGCGAATAGTTGTTGGCAAAGAATGATTCGCCCTGGTAGAGCGCCTGCAGGTCGGCGGTGACGGTCTTGTTCTGCTCTTCGAGCGGGCCGGCGGTTGCTTCAAGCACGGTGCCGAAGGATTCCGGCGGGATGATGACGAAATTGCCTCCGTCGGGCCGGCGCCAGACGACCGAGAAGGCATATTCGGCGCCGGCATCCGCGTGATAGAAGGTGAAGTCATGCCAGCCCTTGGTGAGGTTCTGCTGCTGCTGGAAGCGAACATCGCCGATGGGGTGTGGGCAGAAGACGACGGGTTTGCCATCGATGCAAAGTGCCCCGCGATCAACGGCGGCGACGGCGAAGGCGTAGGCGCCGTCTACCGGGGCGTTGATTCGGCCGGTGAGGCGGGTGATGGTTTGCTGCTGGCCGGCAAAGAGGTTGACGCCGAGGAACGGCCGGCCGATCAGCCGCCGGCCGACCGGTTCGGTCTTATCGAGGCGTTTCCAGGTATCCTCCATCTGCTGGGCGCTGTCCAGGCCACCGAAGCGCGACAGCTTCATCTCCAACAGCAGGCCAGCGCGGGCAAGGTGTTCATCGGGTGCCGGCCGGGGCTTGGGGTTGGCGAAATAGGCGAGGTAGGCGCGCTCGCCGGAGACGGTGTTGAAGACGAGGTCGATCCAGTCGCCCGGGCCGGACATGATGATCCGGAAGCCGACCGACCGGCCGTTTGCGGTGGTGATGCGCAGATCCGAGGCGTCGGGCTGCTGCTTGCCGTTGCCGAGGAAACGGACGTGCCCGAGCTCTTCGCCCTGGATACGTTGGGCTTCGCCAGGGATGGTGATCTCGCGGCGGTAAAGTGATCCGGGATCGTGCCAGGCGCCGGCGCGTGCCCAAGCGGTGCTGAGCAGGACTGTCAGTCCGACAATGGCACAGATTGGTCTCATACCGTTCTCTCCAACCGTGATACTCTACCGTATAATCCCGCCGATGGTGTTAGATGGTATAACGTTTCCCAAGGCTGTCCTGTTTGATATGGACGGGACGCTGACGATGCCGACGTTCGATTTCCCGGCCATTCGGCGACTCATGGGATTGCCCGAGGATGCCCCGATCCTTGAGGGCATCAGCCTGATGCCTCTGGCACCGCGGCGCGAGGCCGAGGATATCTTGCGCAGAATAGAGGATGAGGTAGCGGCGACAGCGCCGTTGGCGGATCGGTGTAATGAGGTGCTGGAGTATCTGCATGGTCGCGGCAGCCGTGTTGCCCTGATAACCCGTAATCGGCGCGAGAGCGTTGAGACCTTCCTGCGGAGGCACCCTTTGCCGATCGAGGTGCGTATCAGCCGCGAAGATGGTCCACACAAGCCCGATCCCTATCCGCTCCTGCTGGCATGCCGGCAGCTTGAGGTGAAGCCGGAGGAGTGTTGGATGGTCGGCGATGGGCAGTTTGATGTTGAGGCGGGGATCAATGCGGGGATGCGATCGATCTGGCTGAGTTGGGATCGGCAGCGTACTTTTGCGGCCGAGCCGTGGCGGACGGTGCGGGATCTGGTTGAGTTGCATTAGCTAATGGTGTCCTGCGCGAAGGGTGGGCGAGCCTGAGGATCTTGTCCCCGCGAGGCCTGGTGGGAGGCGTGCTACATGTAGCAGAGGCGGGAGGAGGGGCGCTTTGCGCGCAAATGCTGTGTTGGGCGTGGTTTGGCGGCGGGGAGGTGAGTGGCTGGGGCGTGTGAAATCGGGGGGTGTAGCATTGGCGGCAAGGCGAGTAACTGGAAGTGGCGGTGGCTGCTTGAGTTAGGGCGAATTGTGGTGGTCTGTTAGGTGTAGCAGGGGTGTAGCAAAGTGTAGCTTTTTGTAGCGGAAGTGTAGCAATGTGTAGCGTAGGTGTAGCACGGGCCGGAGGGAAGGACGCGGTGACACGGCGACACGGGGACGCGGAGAGCGAAGGCGAAGATGCTCAGGTTCGCTCTGCCAATGCAAAATGCCAAATGACAAATGCAAAATGGAGATGCCAGGGCGGAACATGGGGAGAACGCGGAGGACGTTCCGTTCTGTTCCACTTTGGTTCACCTTCTGTCGACGAGGTCACGGAGCGTATGCGGTTGTCAGATAAACGTGGGGCATTTTGGGGCATAATGGGGCACCCGATGAAGAAGGATGAAGGCAGCCTTCGGCTCTGAGGCTCAGGCTCGAAGAGAAGGATGAACCAGACGGCCTCGGAAATAAAGTGGGACATTTTGAGACATTTTGGGACATCCTATGGGGAGTGACCATTGCCCAAGCACTAACTTGGCGGCAGCGGGTGGCGGTATTCGATTGAGAAATAGCGCGGTCTCTCTATATATAGGGGTACGTTAGGGTTGATTTTGTTTGAAAAGGGCGGAAAAGGCGGGGGCGGGGAAAATTCCGAGATTTTTTGGCAGCAAGAATAGAAGAAGATTGACCACGGATGGGACACGGATGGATGAACACATGCCAGAATGGCGGGGACGCGAGGGGGCGGAGATGAATTACAGATGAGCGCAGATGGTCGTGGGGAGAGAGCCGATTGTTTGGTCGCAGACCCATTATCCGGCCCGAGGCGGAGAGGCGCCGGCGGACGACCAAGTCGTTGAGGAACGCTTCGACGTCAGCCGTACCCAGTTCGGCGGGATGCTTCCAAGTGCCATGTGCTGACGCACTAAACGTCAGAAACTGTTTCACCCACGACTGATAGACCTTCATCGTGTTGGGAGCCAGCCGCAGCCGCTGGGCCACCACCGCCAACTATTCCAGCAGTTTCATAAGTGCATACATCTACGAAACACAGGAGCCGGCGGTCAACACTTTCTTCGATTGTTGACGCCCCTGTGGCGGTGGTTATCCTTGGTAGCAGTGTCGGCATGCTAACGTGCGCAGCCGGTCAATTAAACAGAAGGTTATTCGGCCAAGCACCATGACGACTGACGACTTCATCGCCATGACTAGGCGGGTCATCGCCAAGGACGGGTTCGACGGCTACTTACCGACGCTCGTCTTACCTGCGCGTCGTCACATCGCCGCCCTCGAAGGAGTTCCGCCGGGCGTGGACGTCGAAGCGGCGGCAAAGAAGTGGGCGAACGCCAAAGCGGGAGCGGACGAGGATTACTTCCTGGCCTTCAAGATCGATCCGGTCCACTTTAAGGTGATCGCGCGGCGCGACGGCATCGAGGAAGAGCGCATTTCGGCCGCCGAGGCCGGATAACCCCGCACTGCAACGGACCGGCCGGGCGGAACCGTCCTTGTGATTCCAAAGCGGCTCAGCGCCCGGCCGGCCGTTGAATGCATTCACGTTATCCCGCAAATGGACGCCTCACTACGCATAGTCGAAGAGTTCGATCGCCTTGTGGCAATGGGCCGCGGTGGCGTCTCGAAGCGACCTCTCGCGGAACAGGTGGTCTATTACGTCGTCGCCACGCGGTGCGAGATCGACATCAATGGTTTTGCGTCCGTCTACGAGCAAGGCCTGAGCCTCGCGGAGTTGGAGCTTCTCGTTGGCGGCCTGCAGAAGATTGGCGAAGGAGAGTTGGCTGCGGAGTTTCGCCGTGGGATTGAGTTGCTGAAGTCGGATGGTTTCTACCGCCATATGAACTGGAACAAGGTTTCCCCAGAGGTAGAGGCCCAGATCGATGCGATTGGGGAGCGTGTCGGCTCCCGAGCGTGGAACCTCGATGAGAAGTTGGCCGCGTTGCTTGATGCGAATCGGTCTGCGGGATAACCCAACACTGCACTGGACCGGCCCGGCGGAAGGCGTTCTGGTATACTGAGGCTCGGTCGGCGCCGGGCCGGCCAGTGAATGTCTTTACGTTAGTGGGCCTCAGGGAGCACTTTGAAGACCATCGCGATTACACCGCATATTCGCTGCCGCGTTCCGGAGGAATGGAGCGAGATTCCGGGTGACCGGAGCATCTGCCTTCGCACACCTGACGGCGGCACTGTTAATGCAAGTGCTCGAGAGTTTCAGAAGCCCGCCCTGCCCGGCATGGGTGCAGGCATGACGTCGGAACAGATGCTGTCGGCCCAGGTGGCCGAGTTCGGGCAAGTGCCGCGCACGCTCGCTCCCGGTCGTGCCTACGCATCGCACTCGGTCCCGATTGGCGAACCCGGTCGTGAAGTGGAGTGTCGTGTTTGGCATCTCGTGAACCAGGCTGGCGCTTGGCATCACGAGACGGTGATGTTCAGCTACGAACCTGGCCCGAGCAATAAGCTCGATGCGGCAGTTGTTTCTGTACTCGACACCGAGGTGCCGCGCTGCGACTTTTCTCGGTCGTTCAGCCAGGCTGGTAGCGAGTCGACAGCAACTCCAGAGAAGTCGAAGCCGTGGTGGCGGTTCTGGTGACGGCGGTTCGGCCGGCCCACTAACCACACGCTGCAATGGACCGGGGCCGGGAATGGTCGTTGTAAATTCGGTCGGGCGCTGTGTTGGCCCCGGCCATTGAACGTTCATACGTTATGCCTCGCTCGGAACCGTCATGTACAATGTCAAAGCGCCGCCATTTCCAGAGTTCACCGATGACGAGTATTCGCACCTGACGAGTATTCGCCTTCCCGCCTTTTCCGGCATGCAGATCACCAACGGTCCGTACGGCGCTGTTTCGAGCCCTGAGCGCTCGACCGGCGAAACCCACGCCGCAGCCGACCGGCCCGGCGGGTATGATAGTCGCCGCTGTAGGGCTGGCACGGTGCCGGCCGGCGGCTGAACGGCATTACGTTATCCCGGCGAAGATGAGCGGCATGTTCTCTCCTTTAGCATCTGTGGTGTTGCGTCATTGGATGGTGCGGCTTCTGGTCACCGTCTTCTTGGGGCTTGGTCTCACGGGGTGCGCTCCCATGCTTGGATTGGGCGCTTTCGATTGGACGCCCCCAGGAGACCCCGTCCCCCAGGAAGCGAGACAGGTTGCCGATGAACTTGGCAGCGAAATCACGCTCAGTCCCCAGCCGCCCGGCACGTACTATCTTGTCGAGCACGGTAGCGGGATGTTCGTGGGCAAGATAATAGTTCCCCGCGGCGCTACGGAGCCGGTGAAACCGCTGGCCAAATTACGCGAGCTTAAGCCGACGCGAAGGTACTTCGTCTACTTCCTCGCGAAGGAGTAAGAGCGGATAACCCGCCGCTGGAGCCGGACCGCAGCGGCGGTATACTTCACCTGCGGCCGGGCGTCGCGCGTGCGCCGCCGCGGCCGCTCAACGGCAATACGTTATCCGGCCGGAGCGACTCGGCCTGGGAGGATCATGGGTTGCCTCGGATTGCACTTCGCACTCGACGCCGGCCAGGTTGCGGCGTTGAAAGCAGTCGACGAGGAGGACCGCGTCGACTTCGTGCGGCAAGAATGGCGTCCGACACGACCAGAGCTTGGGCGCGGTTATAAGTCCTGGGGCTCAATGCCTTGGGATGAAGGCATCGCTACGACATCCGGTTTGAAGCCGTAGTGGGGAAAACCCGCCGTACGGAATTTCAGAGGGGGAAGAGGAGCCGGAGTGCAAGGTCTGGCGGCCATTTGCCACGAAGCCCCAAAGAGCGGATACGTTGGAAGCCGCTGGCCTAAACAGCACCGCGCCTCTTCTTCACTCGACTTTTCCGACCGCAGGGAGGGATGTCCCGCCCTGTCAGGGCGGAATTGATTTGGCGCGGGTGGGTACCCAGGGCAGCGGGAGTACGCTCGCCCTGGGCTCAAGTATTCTGTCTCGTTGGGACAGCAGAGGCGGCGGAATGGCGGTCGGTGCGGGCGAGCGCGGGAGATCCACGTGCCTTTCAAGGCGACGGTTTCGGCGAAACCGTCGTACTGTTGCGCGATTCTTTGGCGTATCCGCAGAACCAAGCTCATCACGGCCTCGAGCCGGTTGCGGGCATCTGGGCCGGGCGGTTGCGAAGAGCCAGGGCTATGGGGATCGGCCGGGGTACCGACAGGCCGGCGACCTTTGTCGAGGGGTCGTTCATCACGCGGTAGTTGCCTTCGCCGGTTGCCATCAGCATGACGCTGCTGCCGCCGCCGTCGAGATTCACCGCATCCTGGCATCCCAACTCCCGCATGTACGTTGCCAACTCGAATAAGCTCATGCCCTCGCTATAGCCCGGCTGGCGGCCATCGACCACCACGAGGTACAAGTTGCGTCCTCCGGCATCGAGCCCCAGCGCCGTGCGCGGGTGGATCGGGCCGCCTGGGGTTTGCATCAGTTTCCCATCGCGCAGAAGTTGCAGGAATCCGGCGATGCCGTCGCGGACGGACGCGATATTGGCTGGCCGGCCGATATGCGGCTTGCCGGCGAGGTCGATCCAGATGCTGCAATAAGCCGGGTCCGCAGGTGCGTCGCGCATTTCCGCGTGCGCGGCGGCCAGGCCGAGGATCTGCACGGGCATACCCTCGTGCCAGTTTGTGCTCCGCTTGCCTGCGGCATCGGGGATGCCTTGCCAGGGGTTGCAGTTGACCAGGGCCAGGGCTGAAGCGCGTTGCGCCAGGAGAACTGGAGGGGTGAGTTCGGCCGTCGCGGGGCCGGGGCCGTCCGGGTCGGCGGCGAGAATGGGCGCGAGTTCGATATGCGGATTACTCAGATCGACCTGCAGGTGGTGGATTCGCAATGGCCGGGGCTCTTGGCGTGTAACCAGCCAGTAGCGGATTCCCGCCGCCGCCAGGCGGGCGGCCGGTTGTGTGGCGGGTGCCGGCGGCGCGGTCGGTGCGCAGCCGATGAACATCGATCCGTAGAGCAGGCATGTCAGGAGGCAGATGACAAAACGTTCTCTGATGCGATCTGGCATGGCGGGATAATAGCCGAACTCCGCGCACTTTCCCTGAATGTGCCGAAGGCCGGTCATGTCGCCGCAGATGACCAAGATGCTCAGGATCGAGCACAGATTGGGCGATCCTGTGTCGGATAGATCACGCTAGAACGACACGCGACCACTCCATATCCCGAATCCATGGGCATTGTGGATAAGTGAGCAGGTGCGCAAGTTGCGCGGGGGATACCCCTAGAGCGATATCTGCTTGGAGGACAGGCAGTTAGGAGCAAATCGGGGGAGGAGATGCGCAAGTTCGGTGCGCATGTGGATAAGTCCCCTGGAGAAGTCAGAAGTCAGGAGTCAGACCAAGACCGACGTTCAAAGGTGCTCAGGTTCGTGTGCGCATGTCCGGACGGCATGGCACGGATGGTCGGGAAGAACGCGAGAGCACGTTCCATTCTTATCCACTTTGGTTGACCACGTATGGGCGAGATCAGGAAGCGTATTCGGTTGTCAAATAACGCGGCCGGGGTGCGGCCGGGAGGGGTGGAAAACAGATTCCCCATAATAAGGGGTGGTTGGCAAGATGTGATAAATGGAGATTGAGGTTTTATAAGGGTTTATGAGCGGCGGGGAAAATTCGCAGATTGTTAGGCGAGCTCTGGCATGGGAATTGCTTAGGAAGGGGGCGGTGAACATGGGCGATTGCACCGCAGGTGGCATCAGTGCTGTAGTCCAAAGAATCTCTGGCGGCAGAGATGCTGCGGCAGCAGGCCACAAGCCTGCTCCACGAAGCGGCCGCTCTTGTTATTCGGTGGAACTATAGGGGCCTGAAAAACTGCATTGATCTCACGCCCGGCCACGGTAGCGACCTCCAAGATCGCGGAGAATGCCAAGCCTATTGGTTTGCGTCATGCTCGGGCTCGATTTGCGATTCCAAGCCCTTTACTCGCTCTCTCCGCGCCCAAGTAGGTAGATCCTCGCCGCGTCATACTCGCTTAGGGCCGCAGCACGTCTTCCATCCATGCCGGTCCGATGTGATCCGCGACTGATCGGCCGACCTGGTCACGACGCGTTGCGTCTGCACCCAACCTGATCAGAAGACGCATCATCTGGGTATCCTGCTGGTGATGGCCCCATCCCGCCGCCCAGTGGATCGGCGTACATCCGTCAACATCCTCTAAGTTCGGGTCCGCCCCATGTTCCACTACCAGATAGGTCACAGCATCTTGCGATCCGCGGCCGGCCGCAATGTGAAGAGCTGGCATCAGTCCATCATTCGCCCTGCCCCCGACCGCAAACAGCATGTCGAACACCGGCCGATTCATCGGCTTCCCCGGTAGCGGCAGTGACGCCTTCAGTGCGCTCTGGCCATCCGGAGCGACGTAGTTTGGATCAGACCCAGCCTCCAGAAGTACTTTGACCATTTCGGCGTTCCCGAGCATGCATGCAGCGAGCAGCGGCGTGTACCCGTCGCCATCCAACTCCGTGACATAGCTCGGATCACTTAGGCAATATCTCCGGACGTAGTCCGGCTTTACTCCACTTAGATCCTGTACATGCCAGCCATCCACCAACCTGCCTCCATCGACACAACCGCATGCCACATCCTACGCCATCCCAATCGTCGGGGCTATGACCGCTCAAATGGCCAGCGAAAGCGGGAAACCATAACCTGCTTCAGTTCATTACGGGTTGGCCTATGACGGCTAACTTGGCAACGGCAGGCTTCTGGCGGGGTTTGGCGTTCGGGAATAGACTGAAGCCGCCAGATGAGACGCCGCCTCTTCAACATCCTCTCGGCACTGTCGCTGCTGCCGTGCGTGGTGACGATAGGGCTGTGGATACTCAGCATATGGGTGGGGATGGAGTGGCGGTATTTCAATGGGAGTGGGAATCTGTATGTCGTGTCTGTCCATGGATGCATTGAAGTGATTCATACCACGCAGTTTGTTAACATTGGGCCTCCTACTGAATTCCATGAATGTTCACCATGGTCGTTTGGCACTTTCGGGTGGAATCACCTCGGCTTTGATGTGCACCTTCCCACAACCGCCAGAGGAGTACTATGGTTTGCCATACCTGACTGGTTCGTCTGTTCTACCACCGCTGTTCTTCCATGCCTTTGGTTTCGGTCATATCGCCGAGGTCGGCTGGCTGAACGCAAGGGTCTGTGCCTCAAGTGCGGCTATGACTTGAGAGCCACCCCAGACCGTTGCCCAGAATGCGCAACAGCGGTGATTGTGACTGAGGCAAAGGCATGAAACGCCTACTGTTCACAAATCGCACGGGGCGATGCTCTGGAGAGGGCGAGACAAAAAGCAGGGCGGGATGCGTTGATCGGTGTTGCGGAGGGGATAAGCTGAAGGCGCAGGAGGACTCGCGGCTAACGTGGCGGAGATACTGGAATCATGACTCAAGCGGATGACAACAATCTCCCAGCCAAGAGCAGTGGAGCAGGCAAGGGACAGTTTCTGGTTTACACTGCCGAAGATGGTCAAGTAAAGATCGATGTGCGCCTGGAGAATGACTCGATCTGGCTTACGCAGCAGCAGATGGCCGAGCTATTTGGCACAACTAAGCAGAACATCAGCCTGCATCTTCGCAATATCTTTGCCGACAACGAGTTGCAGGAACCATCAGTTGTCAAGGAATACTTGATAACTGCCCGGGATGGGAAGAACTATCAGGTCCAGTTCTATCATCTCGACGCCATCATCTCGGTTGGCTACCGCATCCAGTCGGCCATCGCCACGCGGTTTCGCATCTGGGCCACCCAGCGGCTGCGGGAATACATCATTAAAGGGTTTGTGCTGGACGATGAGCGGCTGAAGAACCCTGACCGGCCGTTTGATTATTTTGATGAACTGCTTCGGCGGATTCAGGATATCCGCACTTCCGAGCGGCGTTTCTACCAGAAGATCACCGACATCTACGCCACCAGCATTGATTACGATCCCACTGCCTCGCAGAGCATTCTCTTTTTCCAGACGGTGCAGAACAAACTGCACTGGGCCATCACCGGCCAGACGGCCGCCGAGATCATCCACAGCCGGGCCGACAGCGGTAAACCCAACATGGGTTTAACCAGTTGGCGTGGAGCGAAGGTGCGGAAAGAGGATGTGATCATTGCCAAGAATTACCTCAATGAGCGGGAACTGGCCGCCCTGAATAATCTGGTCGAACAGTACCTGGTTTTCGCCGAAGGTCAGGCGATGCGGCGTGTGCCGATGCACATGGCCGACTGGATCGCCAAGCTCAATGCATTCTTGACCATCAACGACCGGCATATTTTGGAGCACGCCGGAAAGGTCTCCCACGAGTTGGCCAAGGAACTGGCGGAGAGTGAATACGAGAAGTTCAATGGCCAGCGGATTGCGCAGACCGATGTGGTGGGCAATGCATTTGATCAAGTTGTTAAGAAGCTTCCTCCCAAACCACGGAGGAAGCGGAAGGGGCAGGAATGAAGAAGACCGCACTTCAACGCGTGGCTTCTGCAAATGCTCATGAGGTGATAAGCTGTGCGGCATGATCAAGGACGATCTCAAGGGTCAGCGCGTGACGGTGGCGGGGCTTGGACGGTTTGGCGGCGGGATTGCGGCCGCGAGATGGCTGTGCGAGCGGAGGGCTCGGGTGCTGGTGACGGATACGTCCACGCCTGAAGGTCTCGCGGCATCACTGGAGCAGCTTAAGGGACTGGATATCGAGTATCGCCTGGGTGGGCATGTGGTGGAGGATTTTACCGGCTGCGACCTGGTGGTGGCTTCGCCGGCGATTGCTCCATCGAATCCGTATTTGCGGGCAGCGCGCGAAGCGAAGGTTCCGGTGACGACGGAGATTCGCCTGTTTGTGGAACGCTGCCATTTGCCGGTGGTCGCGGTCAGCGGCACCAAGGGCAAGAGCACGACCAGCAAGCTGCTGGCGCTGATGCTGGAGACGAAGTATAAGGTGCATCTGGGCGGGAATATCGGCAAGTCGCTATTGTTTGATCTGCCGCAGATGAAGGAGGGGACGGAGGGTGCGGAGGGGGAACTGGTGCTGCTGGAACTGAGCAGTTTCATGCTGGAGTACCTGGGCGAGATTCAGTGGGCGCCACATGTCAGCGTGCTGACCATGCTCGATTGCGACCACCTGGAATGGCATGGCACGCGCGAGGCGTACCTGAACGCCAAGCGGAATCTGGTCCGGTATCAAAAGCGGGGCGATATTGCGGTGCTTGGGGGCGATTGCGCGATTGCGAGGGAGTTTTCGGGCAGCACGGCAGCGCGGGTGGTGTGGTACAGCATGACCAGCCGGCCGCGGTTCGCGCTGACGATTCCGGGTGAGCATAACCAGTTGAATGCCCAGGCGGCGTTCGCGGCGGCGGAGTGTCTGGGGATTTCGTGGGAAGCAGCGCAGGAGGCGATTGGTGATTTCCGCGGGCTGCCGCATCGACTGGAGCTTGTCCATCAGCACGGCGGGATCGCGTTCTATAACGATTCGATTGCCACGATCCCCAACGCGGCGGCGGCGGCGCTGGAGGCTTTTCCGGCGGGCAAGGTCATTCAGATCGTCGGGGGGCATGACAAGCAACTTTCGTATGACCGGATGAGCGATGCGATTGCCGCGCGGGCGAAGGCGATGCTGGTGATCGGCGATGCGGCGCCGTTGATTATGGCGAATATGAAGAAGCGGCATCCGCAGTATGCGGAGATATATGAGTTGGAGGATTTGGCGGCGGCGATGAGGAAGGCCAGGGAGCTGGCGCGGCCGGGCGATGTGGTGCTGTTGTCGACGGGATGTGCGAGTTACGGGCAGTTCGCGAACTTCGAGGTGCGCGGGCAGAAGTTTGCGGGGTTGGCGAAGGAACTGTTCAAGTAGAGTACTTGCGGCGGAAGTGCTCTACGAAAAAGCCTCTCGCCATGGTGGTGACGAGAGGCCGGGGTTTGCTGGGTTGGATGCGGGCGATTACCGCTTGTCCATCGCCACATAGTCGTTAAGGGTCGGGCCGGTGTAGATCTGGCGTGGCCGGGAGATGCGGGCACCGGCTTCATCGTGCTGCTCTTTCCACTGCGCGATCCAGCCGGGCATTCGGCCGATGCTGAACATCACTGTGAACATGTTCACGGGCAGGCCGATCGCCTTCATGATGATGCCGGAATAGAAGTCGACGTTGGGATAGAGTTTGCGGTCGACGAAATAGGAGTCTTTCAGCGCCAGTTCTTCGAGTTTCACGGCGATGTCGAGCAGTGGATCCTTGATGCCCAGGCGGTTGAGCACCTTGTCGCAGGACTGCTTTAGAAGCTTGGCGCGGGGGTCAAAGTTCTTATAGACGCGATGGCCGAAGCCCATCAGCTTGAAGCCGCTGGTCTTGTCCTTGGCGAGCTTAATGCACTGCTCGGGGGTCAGGCCGCCGCGGTGGATCTGCTCGAGCATCTCGAGGACAGCGACATTGGCTCCGCCATGCAGCGGGCCCCACAGGGCGCAGACGCCGGCAGCGCAGGAGGCAAACAGGTTGGCCTTGCTGGAACCGACCATGCGGACGGTGCTGGTCGAGCAGTTTTGCTCGTGGTCGGCGTGGAGCACCAGGATCAGGTTCAGAGCATCCTCCACTTCCTTGGGGGCGATGTACTGCTGATAGGGCTCAGAGAACATCATGTGCAGGAAGTTGGCGACATACCGCATGTTGGGGTCGGGGTACATGAAGGGTTTGCCCATCGCCCGGCGGTAGGAGTAGGCGGCGATGGTGCGGACTTTCGAGATCAGGCGGGCGGTGGCCTCTTCAAAGGCCTCGGCATCGTTGAGTTGCAGGAATTCCAGTTGGAAGCAGGAGAGGGTATTGATCATGGCCGACATCATCGCCATCGGCGGGGCGTTAACCGGAAAGCCTTCGAAGTGGTGCTTGAAGGCCTCGTGCAGTGGGGCGTTTCGAGTAAGGCGATCACTGAAGCGTTGCAGCTCATCCTGCTTGGGCAGTCGGCCAAAGATCAGCAGCCAGGCGGTCTCGACAAAGCGGCTGTGTTCGGCGACCTGCTCGATGGGGATGCCGCGATAGCGGAGGATGCCCTGGTCGCCGTCGATGTAGGTGATAGCGCTCGTGCAGGCGCCGGTGTTGCCGAAGGCCGGGTCGAGCGTGATAGCGCCGGTCAGGTCGCGCAGCTTGGAGATATCGAGGCCAAGTTCCTTCTCAGAGCCCTCAATGACGGGCAGGTCAATGGTTTTCCCGTCGATGGTCAACGTAGCTTTATGCGACATGCTCTATCCCTCGTATTGCCTAAAGGCTCGTATAGGGTTTTTGTGTGCGCTGCGGACAACAGCGGCCGAGTATACAGAAACCGACCGGACTGCCAATCCGGGCTGCGCGACATTCTAGGCACGTTGTTTGCTAGGGATCGCTAAGTCTGCAAATCGGTGGGAAAGGTGGTGGGCAGGGGGCGTTGGCAGGGGGATAATCAGATCATGATCAGAATCAGGGAAATCGTGGATCCGGAGATGCGGCAGCGGATCGTGGGGGCACTGGCCGATCGGCGCGGCGTGGCGGCGTCGGCGATCCCGGCATGGTTTGAACTGGATGATCTGGACTACGTGGATCTGCTGAATGATCTGAAGGAGCAGGACCAGGAGGGCGCGCCGGAGGATGAGTGGGGGATGTGAGGGGGAAGGGGGAGGGCGAGAGAACGGTAAGCGGAAACGCTCAGGAGAAGGACAAAAGCTTCATCGAGCGACTGAGATCTTTGCGGGGTCGCCGTCTTGGATGGTCACGCTGATTACCGCCGGTTCGCCTGCGGGCAGGGGCGTGGCGAGTTGGGTGGCGGCGGCGCGCCGGTCGGGGCGCAGGGGTGCGAAGGTGTCTAGCGGGATGGGCCTGGGTTTGGTGAGCGTGCAGGTGACGATGCGCGAAACGGGGTCTGTGGGTGTGACACTGAGCGCGGCCGAGGTGGTCTGGTCGGCGGCCTGAGCGAAGATCACGAGTGTTGAGCCCACCTGGCAGGCGATGGCATCTTTACCATTACTTCGGCCGATGAGATGGGCGGTGTGGGCTGGCGGGTTGTCGGTCGTGCCGAGGGACATGGCGACGAGGAAGTCATCGGACTCGGCGGGTATGGTGGGCTCGAGTTCCAGCCGCCAATTGCCGGTGTCGAAGTAGCCGGCCTTGTTGAACCCCTCAATGGGGTTCTGGCCATTGAAGCCGTTTTTCTGATCGCCGTCTGTCTCGACGTAGAAGCGGTAATCGTCGCCGCCGATCAGCAGCCAGCGACTGGCTTCGGGCAGCAGGGCCTGCACGTGCATGATGCCGGTCTTGTTGGTGACGGTTGCATCCCGGGCGGAGGATTCGAGGATGCCGTTATCGGGCGTTCCTTTGAGCACGGTGGTCTGGGCGAGGTCGGGCTTGTTGATCGTGTGGAGGAGCCATTTCTTCTGGTACTGCGCGGCGGTGGCGATGATGTGGTCGTAGACGATTACCGTCTCGGGTTGTGGCAGGTAGAGCAGGGCCCGCACTGCCTGTCGGATCTTGGGTTTCTGGCCGGGGGAGCAGAATGCCTCGCTGTTATAGGCGTTGGTGAGATCGGCCGCGACATAGCCAAATTGTCCGGGCTGCCAGGCGTATCCGATGAGCTTGCCGGCGGCCATGATGTTGCCGGGCCGCGAATCGCGTCGCCAGGAGGCGGCCGAGGTGATCGCGCTGCCTTGGGGCAGGACGACGCGCTGGCCACCGCTACCGGTGAACGGGCCGTCATAGTGCTGCGTGGTCTCCAGGATCTCGCCGGGCATGAGCACGAGCGGGCAGTTGGCGGCCACCGACTGGACGTAGTACATCTGGCGGTGGGTGCTACCGAATTCTGCGTAGGTCCCTGAGTTGACCGCGAGCGGCGCTCCTTTGTAGATCGTGAAGGTGCCGGCGTCGTAGTGGGCGTGATGAACCTGGATGTCGCCGGCCTTGAATGAGATGAGAGTGTCGAGCGGCGTCCAGCCGGTACGGAAAACGGCGAGGTTGTATGAGCCGGGGCCGAACAGGTCAGACAGGGGCAGGTCCTTGAGCCCCGCCAGCGGCTCGGCCGGCGCGGATGTGGCGGGAGATTTGAGGGTCGGATCGAACGCGAGGGCGGCGATCCAGCGGTATTGGCCGCTATAGGGGTTCTTTGTCTTCAGATGGCCATTGAGCGCAAAGGCCTGCAGATAGGGATCGCCGGTAATGCGGGCATAGTAGTCCATGGTCTGCGCCCGCCAGGAGTAGTCGATCCGCACGCCCTGGAACACATCGCCGTAAAGCAGGAGGCGGTCGTCCGGGCCCTGGCCGTATACGTGCCAGAGGTCGGTCCGGCGGAGCATCTCGGCGAGGTTGATGCCGGTGACTTGCGTGGTGCCCGTGGCGGTCAGCCAGCAATCGACCGCCAGCGCAAACGGGAATGACCGGTTGCCCAGCCAGTAGGCGTAGCCCTCGGGCCAGCCTTCGCTGAGCCGCAGCGCCCGGCATGCATCGCCGAAGAAGCGGGCGATCTGCGAGCGCAGTTCGGCGGCTTCCGGGGCGGTATCGAGTGCAAGGCAAACGATCAGGCCGAGGTTCGTAATCTTGGTGCGACCATGCCAGAGCGATGGGCAAAGCTCCCAACCATCATCGTTGAGCAGTTCGATCGCGCGTTTGGCATTGGCGACGAGATATTTCTCGATGACCTGACGCTTCTGCGGCGTGATCGATGGGTGATCGTAGAGCCAATCGTACGCCAGGGCGTACTCCCAGCCATTGCTGTAATACTCCGAGCCGATGTTCTCCATCGGCCGGGAGAGTAGTTGGTTGATGGCGCGATCGGCGGCTTTTTCGTCGCCGGTCAGGCGGTATCGCAGGGCACTGGCGGCGGGTGAGGGATCCTTTTCCGCAGGTTGGTCCAGCCAGGGCTTGAGAACACTCCGCAGGTTTGTTGCCTGCTCAGCGGGCTGGGGTTCGGTCTCGTATAGTTGCCGCAAACGTGCGAAGGTCCACGGGCCTTTGCCTTCGGGGCGGAACACCAGTCGAGGGTGGTCCGTGGCAACTGGTGGCATTCTGATATCGGGTAGATCGCCGGAGGCGGGGCCCGCGAGAAGCAGAGCCGCCTGCATGGCGAGCGCAACCAGGGACCCGAGAATCATGGTGAGTCGGTTTCCGAGTGGCCGCAGGCAGGATGGACGGGTGTTACGCATGGTTGTCTCGAATCTGTGTGTCGCAGGCGGCTATGCGGAGCGTGTGCCGATGAAGGCGGCCTGGCGGCCGGTGAGGCCGTGTTCGCGGCGGTGAGAGAAGAAGAGATCGGCATCGCTGTAGGTACAGAGGTCAGTGCTGTCGATGTTGGGAGCGGGTATATCGAGCTGCAGGGCCTGGTGGACGAGGGCTTTGCGCATGTCGATGTGAGCCTTGCGGCCGACCTGGCGGTGAATGACGTCGGGCGCATCGGGAAGCTTAGCGCGGAATTCGTTGACGACTTCGTCGCCAACTTCAAAGGCATCGGGACCGATGCAGGGGCCGATGGCGATGAGGATGTCGCAGAGGAGGACTTGCCTGATGCGCAGGGCGTTGATGGCGTTGGGGAGGATGCCCGCGACGATGCCGCGCCAGCCGGCATGGACGGCGGCAACAAGCCGGCCATCACGTGAGGCAAGCAGTATGGGGACGCAGTCGGCGGTGCGGACGGAGAGGGCGAAGGAGGGGCAGTCGGTGAGGAGGGCGTCAGCCTTGGTGTCCGAGGGCGGGGCATCGCCGTCCCACAGTTGGGCGATGACGTTGCCATGGACCTGGTGGACGCGGGCAAGCTGGCGGCCGGTCAGGTCGGCGGCTTGCATGGTGCGGCGGTAGTTTTCTTCGAGGTTGGCGGGGCGGTCCTGAATGGGGTGGCCGTTGGGATTGCCGAAATTGAGGGAGGCGAAGGGGCCGGTTGAGACGCCGCCGACGCGAGTGGAGAAGATGTGGGGGATCGAAGCGCGCCGAAGAAGAGGGGAGAGGACGGCGAGGGGACCGGAAGGGAAGGCGACTTGGTGGAGCATGGTGGGGATTGTAAATGACCAATGACCAAGAACCAATGACCAATGAATGACCAATACTCAAGGACCAATGACCAATGAATGATCAGATCTCAATGACCAAGTCATTTGCTGCTTCTGCCGATTTTGGCGAAGATCAGCACCAGTTCGTGGGCTTCTCTCCAGAGTGTGCGTGCGTCATCGCGCAGGCCGTCTTCCGCCGCCGCCGCCATGCGCAGCCAGTGCTTTGTCTCCTTCGCTTCGCGGCGACATATGCCGATTTTATAGCGGAAGTCCTTCTTGGAATCGGCATCGTCGGCCTCGCAATAGTTTGCCCCGACGCTGGTGCTGGAACGCACCATCTGGCTGACGATTGTGTCATTGACCGGCCCGCGCGGCAGTCGCTTTGCAAGCGCAATCGCCGCCTCACCGAATGCCGCCGTGCGTTCGGCAAGGTCGAACTCGCGTTCATTGGGATTTGGTTCTTGGTCATTCATTGGTCATTGGGATCTGGGCATTGGTCCTTCCGGCGTTACCGGGTGAGGATATCCGGGCGGAGCATGTCGCCTTGGGGGGCGTGGCCGGTGAGTTTGGGCCAGGTTTCGGAGCAGGTGGTGAGGATTTCCAGGCCGGAATCGGTGATGAGGACGGTGTCTTCACTCTTGGTACCCTGGATGGAGGGGTTCCAGGCGAAGGCCTGGTTGGCGAGTACGGGGTGTGGAGTGGAGGGGGTGGCAATGACTTCGCGGCCGGCGTAGCCGGTGGAGCCGCCCTGGTGATGGTTCTGCCATTCGCCGGGATAGCCGTTGGCTTCGTAGGCGGCTTGCAGATCGGCGAAGACTTCGGAGGTCAGACGGCCGGGCCTGGTGGCGAGGTTGACGGTGGTATCGACATTGCAGACGGCCTGTTGCTTCTTGCGGATGTCATCGGGGAGTGGGCCGAAGTGGATGAAGCGCGTGCAACTGGCGATCAGGCCGCGATATTCAGCGCAGACGACGAGCATGGCATAGCGCTGGAGTTTCCTGGGGGTGGGGATGGGATGGCGGTAGTCGAAGACGCGTTGGTCGGTGGAGACGAGGGTTACATAGGGGAAGGCGCCGGTACGCTGGACCTCAAATTCGAGGCGGGCGGCGATGTCGAACTCGGTTTCGCCGGGCTGGACCTGCCGGCAGACCGCTTCGAGGGCGGCGGAGGCGAGCTGGCCGCAATAGCGGTACTTCTGGATCTCCATGTCGGTGAGGGACCAGCGCAGTTGATTGAAGCCGGCGGGAAGGGAGGGTAGTCCCAGGCCAAAGTCGGGGCCGTCGGTGGCGATGCGCCGGCCGGCGATGACCTGAGCGACGGTGTCGCGGGCGGGCTCTGGATTCCACCAGGGGAAGTCGATGACATCGATGCCCATGCCGACGAGTTCTTCGGTGCGGAAGCGAGAGGATTCGATATGGTTGGTGAGGCAGATGAGCTTGTCGGGGGTGGCGAGGATGGCGGCAACGCCGGTTTCGCTGGCGGAGACGATATGGTTATCCCGGCCGGCGGTGATCCAGGCGAAGTTGGCGCGGGTACCAAGCAGGATGCCATCGAGGTTGTTCTGGGAGAGGTATTGCGAAAGACGAGCGAGCTTGATCTGGATTTCGTTGCTGTACATGGGGGAGCAATGTAGCCGGAGCTGCCAGCGGACGAAAGTGTTGGTGGGTTGGAGGGTTGGAGGGTTGGAGGGTTGGAGGGTTGGAGGGTTGGAGGGCGTGAGCAAAAGAGATATGGGCGTGGAGCGGGCCGATCGGGTATAATCCTTTTGTGTCTTGGCCTTTGTGGCAACAACTGCCGGGTGGGATATGAGCAGACAGACCAACATGCGGACAGGAAGAGTGCTGGCATTGGCGGTAGCGGCAGTGATGCCGATGGTGGCGTTGGGCCAGTACCAGACGGGGAACAGCACCGGGCGGCTGCTGGATGCGAACAACAGGTTGGGGAGTGCTGGAATCAACGACCCGGGTCAGACAACCGGGGGTGTGAATCCTAACGACATCGTGTATGGGAATGTGACGCGTGGTCAGCAGTTCCGCGGGTCGGTGAGCAAGGATCCGACGGCGTTTCGGGGCAACCTTGACCGGCCGTCGGACAACCTGGTGCGCGATGCCGGGCCGAGCGTGTATCAGCAGGGCGGCGTGAACGATGCGTATAGTGCCCAGCGGTTCTACGGTGATAACCGCGGGGTGCGGCCACCCGAAGGGTTCGGGCAGGTTACGCATGGGAGTGTCGGCGCCTTTGGTCTGGTGCAGCCGACCTACCGGGTGCCGGGTGATCTGCGCATGGATGACGCGATACCGAATCCCGATGTGAGTCTGTCACGCCCGCCGCAGTACATTATTCCGGGTGCCACCATGATGACCGAATTGGGCACCTCGAGGTCGCCGATGGGCGATCAGATGCCGGTGGTGGATCCAGGGCTGATGCCCTCGCGGGATCTGCTGAGGCGGTTGAACCTCGACGAGGCGCGCATTCGGGAGATGCGTGACGAGTTGCGACAATCGACGGTAGTTCAGAGTCATGACCAGGAGACACCGGCGAATCCGGATGACGTAACGATTGCACCGGAGACGCCGACGAACAATGCCCTGGACAGCAGCATGAATAGCGATGTTGCTGCCCAAGCCGTGTCGGGATCGATTAATACGCAGCAGTCGATGCGGCAGCAACTGCTGAGCGTGACACCCTCGGCAGCACGGCAGAGCGAACAGTATGCAGAATTGACCAGGCGCCTGGACCGGTTTAACAAGCGCAAGGCCATGACTGATGAGGAGGCCAGCCAACAATTCCAGAAGGACTGGCAGGCTCAGGAGAAGCAGAAACAGGATCAGGCGAAGGACCAGGCCGCGCGCAAGACCGAACAGCCACAACAGCCGGCGACTCCGTCGAAACTGCCCGATGCAACGGACGAGGAGATTGCGAAAAATGCCACAACGGATCGTCGGCGGATGGCAATGCGGCAGCAAACGGATAATGGTGAGAAGGTGGACCTGGTTCCCGCCGTTGCGCAGCCAGAGGTCCTCAAGATCTCGAGCTTTGCCGAAGGGGTCAAGGCGACGGGGCTAAAGAATCTCTTGCTCGATGCGGAGAAGGCGATGCAGTCGGGCAAGTTCACGCAGGCGTTGGATTACTATGATGGGGCCGCATCGGTGGCGCCGAACAACCCGCTGATCATGGTGGGGCGGTCGATCGCGGAACTGGGCGCGGGATACTATGCCCGGGCGCAGATCCACCTGGAGCAGGCGCTGTCGATGGATCCAGCCTTGTTGATGGCACGGTATGACCTGAAGGTGTTCTATGGTGAAGACCGCCTGACGTATATTGCCCGCGATCTGAAGGATCTGGCGCAGGCGGAAACGCGACAATCGCGGCCCCTGTTTCTGCTGGCCTTCATTGCCTACAGCACGGACAGCCAGCAGCGCGCGGCGGACTACCTGAGCCTCGCCGAGCAGCGGGGTGGATCCAAGGAGTTCTATGACAGGCTGCGCGAGTATTGGAAGTTGAACGCGGACGCGAAGAAGGGCGGGCCGGCGACGATGCCGGCAGCGCCGCCCGTGATGAATAAGTAGGACGGATAGACAGAAAGCAGAATAAAGAGAGGAATGACGACGCGGCGAGGCTATGGGCCGTCGCTGATGATGCGGTCCAGCAGCGCGGCGAGATTCGCGGAGGCGATCCCGCTGCGGGTATCGGACATGGCGTAGGGGATGATCAGGCGTTCTGCGTGAACCATCGCGCCACAGGTGTAAACGACGTTGGGAACGTACCCTTCGCGTTCGGACTCCAGCGGTTCGATCAGCGGCAGTTTCATCCTCCCGATCACATGGGTGGGGTCATTCAGATCCAACAGCGCAGCGCCGATGCAGTAGCGGCGAACCGGACCGACGCCATGGGTCAGCACCAGCCAGCCGCGAGGGGTTTCGATGGGCGAACCGCAGTTCCCGACCTTGATCAGCTCCCAGGTTTCGCGTGGTTCGAGAATAGGTTTGTACTCGTACCAGAAATGCAGGTCGTTGCTTTGCGAAACGGTGATGCTGTGGCCATCTTGCCGGCCGAGCATCCAGTAAGCGCCGTTGATCTGGCGCGGGAAGAGAGCCATGCCCTTGTCCTTGACGGCCGGGCCGTTCAGGGTGCAGATCTCGAAGGTCTTGAAATCATGGGTCTCGATGAGTTGGACGGCAATCGATTCGCCGGAGTAGGCCGTGTAGGTGGCATAATAGCAGGTCGAGCCATCGGGATTGCTGAAGCGGACGAAGCGGGCATCCTCAATGCCGTGGGATTCCCTGGAGGAGACGGGGAAGATCACACGTTCGCACAGAACATCATCGTTGTCGAACTGCACCCGGTAGTTGGACTCGGCCAGCCAACGCATCGCCAGGTGACCGGCATCGCGCTCGCTGCGCTCGAAGGAATCGCCCAATGAGCGGATGGCATCCTCCATTTCAGAGCGAGTGAAATGGTCGCTCAGCAGGGCAATGGCAGCGCCGGTGAATGCGTTCCACGTCTTGATCTCGCGCAGCTTGCGGGCGAACAGAAGCTTGTCGTACTTGCGGTGCGTTTCGATGACCGGCGTGCTGATGAAGGGGGTCACCGCATCGAGATGGAGCTGGTTGCTGGCGTCGATGATACCGGACCGGAACGCCACGGAACTGACGTGGCCTTCGCCGGTGGCGCGGAAGCTCATGATGAAGCGCACCGAGCCTGGCGGCAGGTCCTCCTGCGATGGATGGGGAACGATGGATGGGTTGAAGAAGGCGGCGGCCTCGACAGAGTATTCACAGGTCATGTAGGCGGCGAGCAGAAGCTGATCCTGCTCGGACATTTCGCGAACAATATCCAGCAGGTCGTGCTCAGGGCTGCTCTCCAGCCAGCGCACAAGCCGGGCAAAATGCCGACGCAGAATGCGGACGAATTGGCGGTGACGAGCGGAGAACCGCTGCTGGGTCTGCTGCCACTTGCGGGCGCGGGTTGCGGGCGTCAGGTCGATAAACTGGCGAACGACGCGCAGCGTATCAACGCCGCGGATACCGTCAGGGCCGAAATAGCGCGCCATCACGCGGGTGTTGTCATGCTGGAACTGCGCCAGGGTGCGTTGTACCAACTCCGCGGTCGCGGATGCTATTGGCGCCTCGCTGCTCATCGTTATTCTCCTGCTGCAACTCCGTCTGCTGCCTGAACTGCCGCAACTCAAGCAGGCTCAGGAGGAAAGCCAGCGTCGATTCGGCGCCCTGGTTTTCATTGGTACGGTCGGGATGGAGCCCATCGCGGCAACCGCCGGTCTGGGGGTCATAGACTGCGGCGTTCAGGTGATTGCGGCCAAGGAACCAGGCGAAACAGCGCTGGGCTTCCTTCATCCAGAACTCATCATGGGTGCTGCGGTAGGCCTCAAGGCAGGCGGAGCACGAAGCATGGGCCTCAATCGGCTGCTGATCGAAACGCGGTTTGGGTTCGCCGCGGCGCCAGATCTGGTCGACGCCTACCGGCTCGAAACAGCCTTCCGGTCCCGTCTGGACGTGCATCAGCCAGCGCAGAGAATCCAGTCCGGCATCGCGCCACTGGGTGTTTCCCGTCCATTGGCCGGCCATCAGCAGGGCGTGGGGCAGCTTTGCATTCACATAACTGAGGTACGGTTCAAACCAGCACCAGTCCGGCCCGTGGTTGTCCTGGTAGAGTTCGAAGAGCCGCAGCGCCAACTCAAGCCGAAGCCGTTTGATCTCCGAATCGCCACTCAGGGAGCGCAGGTAATCATGCATCCCCACCAGTGCGAAGGCCCACGCGCGCGGGCTGGTGAAGGTGCGGCAACAGGGGTATGCCACGGAAAAAAGCTGCGCAGCGGCGTTGCGGAGCGATGGCAGATGCGATCGACCCACAATCGCCCCCAGCGCCCAGAGCGCGCGGGCATGGCTGTCTTCTGACCCGACAGCATCCAACCAGCGGCGATCATACCCCACAAAGTTGTGGAACTGTGTTGCCTTGGCGTCGAAGCAGTAGCGGATGAAGGCCAGGTACTTTCTCTGCAGCGATGGGGAGCAGGTCTCCACCGCACGGGCTTCCTCCTCCAGCATCACCGCAACAATCAGGCCTCGGGCATTATCGTCAAGGGTATATCCCTCCGCGTAGTTGGGAATCGTGAAGATGGCATGCTGAAAGAGCCCGGTGTCATCGGTCATGGCCAGCAGGTGATCGAGTTTCACTTCGGGCAGTTCAGGCGTTCGCAGGAGAATGGAGCGGCGGGTGCTGGCGCGGCGATTCAGGCGGGCGCTGTGGAAAGATTCCATGTAGCGGGCGGCGACAGTGGGCCACACCATGCTGCGGCCGTGCTGGTATGCCTTCTTCCGCATCGTGTTTCGCGCGACGTCATCGTCGAGCAGGTGAGCGATTGCCTCGGCCATCGCGCCAGTGTCTTGGAAGGGGACCAGGGCGCCACGGCCATCGGCGAGGAGTTCCTCGGCATGCCAGTATGGCGTGCTCACGACAGCTTTGCCGGCCCCGACAGCATATGCGAGGGTGCCGGAGGTCACCTGCTGCCGGTTCTGGTAAGGGGTTACGTATACGTCGGCAGCGCCGATGAAGGCGATCAGTTCTTCGATGGAGACGAAGCGGTCATGGAAGGCCAGGTTCTCGGATACGCCCAGGCGCTCGGCCAACTGCTGTAGCCCGAGGCGATAGCTCTCGCCCTCGCTGGCGCGCACATGCGGATGCGTGGCGCCGACGACCATGTAGGTGGTCTGCGGGTGCCGGGCGATAATGGCGGGCAAGGCTTGGATTACATGCTCAATACCCTTGCCAGGCGACAGGAGGCCGAAGGTCAGCAGCACCTTGCGCGACTCAGCGCCGAACTGGTCCTTGTAGAAGCTGGGATCGACAAAGGGCACATCGGGGATGCCGTGGGGGATCAGGTCAATTCGCGAGCGATCGATGTTGCAGCCGGATTTGAGCAGGTCCACAGCACGCTCGCTCATGACCACAAACCGTTCGCAATAGCGGGACATTACCTGCATGACGCGGCGGTGTGCGGGCGAGGGATCTTCAATGACGGTGTGCAACGTGGCGACAACCGGAGCTCGAAGGTTCTTCAACAGGGTCAGGACAAACTCGCCGGCTTCGCCGCCGAAAATGCCAAACTCATGCTGAAGGCACACGATGTCGACGTTGGAAATGGCCAGGAAGTCGGCCGCCCGGCGGTAGGCATCCAAATCGCGATCGCCGATCTCAAAGCGGACGGCAGGGGGGTACTCATAGCCCTCAACCCGATCATTCATAGGCAGAACCATTGTCTGTATCTGCGGGAAGGCGGCAGAGAAAGCCGTGGCCAGGTCGGTCGTGAATGTGGCGATGCCGCACTGGCGGGGCAGGTAGTTTCCAACGAAGGCTATTCTTTGGATCGGTTCGGGCATCGCGGCAATGCTGGAAGCCCCAGTTTGTTCGACTCGACTCTCCCCGATCATGCTTGTCTTCCCCTCTAAGGAACCAGCCGCTACCACACATGGAATGGGCGAACGATTCGCCTTGCTCCTCTGCAACAAGGGGCGTGCCACAGGCAACGAAGCAGCGATTATTTGGTTGCTGCCGCTTACGGGGCCGGAATCACTGTGCGGTACCAGTCCATCGTGACCTTTAGGCCCTGCTCAAATCCAACAACCGGCTTATATCCGATCATAGCGCTGATTTTGGCGAGGTCAGCATAGGAATGTTTGATATCACCGGCCCGATCAGGCTGGTAGACGGGCTTAAGATCCTCACGGCCCATGGCGCGGGCCATGGTTTCGGCAAGCTGGTTGACGCTGATCTGCCCGGCGCAGCCGACGTTGAGAACCTCGCCCATGATGGGCTTGGGAGACCGCATGGCCAGAAGATTGGCTTGGACAGAGTTGTGGACGAAGGTGAAATCGCGTGATTGCAGACCATCGCCAAATATGGTGGGGCGCTGGCCGGCGATCAGTGCCTTGGCGAAGGCGGCGATGACGGCAGCATAGGCGCTGTTGGCATTCTGGCGGGGGCCAAAGATGTTGAAATAGCGGGTGCAGCAGGTGTCCAGACCGTAAGCGTTGCTGTACGCGCTCATCAAGGCCTCATCGGCGACCTTGTTGGCCGCGTAGGGGCTCTTGGCCCTGACCGGCATATGCTCGATCCACGGCACGGGGTTGTCGCCGTAGGCACTGGAGGAGGCGGCAAAGACGACCCGCTGCACTTTGGCGGCGCGGCTGGCTTCCAACACATTGAGCGTGCCGGTAACGTTTACATCGTTGTACAGGCGTGGCTGTTCGACGCTACGCGGCACTGAACCGAGCGCAGCCTGGTGGAGGACGTAGCGGCAACCGGCCACCGCACGCTGCACAGCGGCCATGTCGAGGATAGAGGCGTGGATGAACTCGATTGGGCCAAAACCGTCGAGATTGGCACGATCGCCGCCGGAAAGGTCGTCGATTACGACCACCTTGGCACCCAGGGAAGTCAGAGCTTCGCAGAGGTGCGAGCCGATAAAGCCGGCACCGCCGGTGACCAATACGCGAACGTCGCGAAATGCATTGCCGTGCAGAGCCTGCCAGTCGGTTAACCCAAGTGTCTTCATGAGCTTAATGTCCTTTAGTTCAACAACGGATTCATGTCAGCGGAGGCGACAGGATTTGAACCTGTGGTACCCTTGCGGGCACTCCGGTTTTCAAGACCAGACCGATCCGCAGAGACTCCCAGTAAAACCGGGACTTTCTCTCCACTTGAGTCTAACACTGCCAAGAGCAATACGCCAGTTACTGGCATGCTGGGTGGCATACAAAACGATGCTGACTTGGCGGAGATTCTGGCGGCATGGCCAAACCTGCCTAAGGCGCTCAGAGCTGAAATCGCAGCGATGGTGAAGTCGGCCAGGGAAGGGAGCAGGCTATGAACGATGTGCTATCAGCAGGCGCAGCAACGACCGAATCCCCAAGGAAATCGCTATTTCACCGCCTGCACCTCAGGCGGTGATACCGCGTGGCGGAAGCCCCTATAAGTGTGCAACAATGAACAAGACAGCATGGACAGACCCGAAGGGTACTCAGGAAGCTCATAGGCGGGCTGGCGGCCGGCGCAGGTACAATGCCGAACGCCGCACACAGGCGGCCCGACGACTCATCCCACTGGCACGCGAGATCGCTGCCGTGGGAGCCTTTAGGAAGACGTTGGATGGAACGCAACTCACGGAGCTGCCTCGACATATGATTCTGTCGTTGGCCAAGGTCTTGGGCGTGCATCGTTCCACGGTATGGAGAGATGTGCAGCGGCTGCGCAAGTGGCCCTCTCGCTGGAGGTACTCCCGTGATACTGGCCTGGTCACCGTTCGCCTGTATCGGCTGGGGGTGTTTGTTTGGCGCCCCCGAGGTCGACGGCGATGAAACACTGAGCCGCCAGGGCCATGCCTCTAGTGAATCCGCATGGGGGCGATAATCATTATTGCCTATGGTTCAATCACAGGTGCGTCGTGAAAGAGGTAGGTTGCCATGGCGATGCAGGATGGCTGCAGTGCATCAAGACTCAATCTCGACGCGCAGGTACATGCGACCCACGGCAAGCACCAGCCTTTGCCGATAATTCTCGCCGGTAACATGAAACACCGGTTCGCCCAGTACCTTCGGTAGGACTGCTGAGGGGTCGATGTACACCTCGCCTACTAGCCAGGTGTGGTCACGGGTCCGAAGGCGGAAGCCGAAGTTGTTGTCGAACGGCAACGACCAGAACCGTGCCCTCTCCCCATTCTCAACGTAGTACTTCAGCAGCGCAAAGGTCTGCTTGATCTGCTGTGTCCAGGGACACGAGGTGAGGCAGCTCCAGTCTGTTGCGATCTGGGCATGGATATCCTTTGATGGCAGGTATCCCTTCCGCGACGTGAACCGTGCTGTTGCTGTCGTGTTGTCGAGCACGTAACGCTTGAGGTAATCAATGAGTTCGTTGGCCGGAGAGGCATCGTCCAGGTTGATCTCCTCTGCATCGCCTAGAAGATCGTCCACATGATCATCGAGTGAAAGGGCGATATCGCCAAAGTCACCTTTGCTTTCCTTTCCCTCCCGTGTTCTCCACTCAAACTTCGTTTCACAAAGAAGCAGCCGACCGGCAGGAGCTTCAATGAACGCGAGAAAGTTGCACTTTGGCCGCCTAGTCTCCGTCACACGCTTGATATGCGCACCAACCAGCGAGTCAGGGAGCCAACTTAGAGCTTCGGGGAAGTAGCCGGGCATATACCGGCTTTCACCACCCTTGACCTTCAGTTCCCATGTCATGTCCGGTCCGATGGCGATCTCTACTCCGATCGGGTGACCCGCATCATCAGAAGCAATGTAGATGGCAAAGTGCGGATAGCACTCCTGCACTGATCCCACCTGTATCGCGGACTTGCAGTGCGCCACGTTTGTCAGCACACTTGCGAGGATCCGAGGCCGACTCCAATCCTGTGCGGCGATCGGCTTTAGCTCATTGATCTGCCGGTCAAGCTCTGCGAGCTTGCTGTCCTCCTCGCTGATCTGGGCATCGATCTCGCTGATCTTGCCGCTCAGCGCCGCTGTATCCAGCCCTTCCGCCTGTACCTGTTCGAGAAGTTTCGCTTTCTTCGCACGCTCCTGCGCAAAAGTATGTGATGTATTCGCAACCCGCTGTCTCTCCGTGTTGAGACGAGCGATTTCATTCTCTCGGCGGGTCGCCTCCTGCTTAGCCAGTTCCTCCGGTCGAGTCAGGTAGTCAGTCAGGTCTATGTGGGTAGGCGGGTCAACGACGGCGGTCGCCGGTTCTGACGCTTGCATGGTCATATGTGTGCTCCTGTGCTCTGGTGGACCAGAAGGCAACTCGCCTCACGGCCTTCCTTTCCAGCCTACCGCCGGAACAAGCGCTACGCCATTATGGTCGGGGTCGGTTTGTATAATCGCTTCAGCCCTTTGGTAGGATGCATAGGTTTCGTGGTACTGTGGTCGAAATATCCCCTGGTGCGGCCGCGAAGAGCAGTCGTAGAGGCCAGAAGGCATCTGGTGCATGCGCTGCGGCGTTGTTGTTCAGGTGGGTGTATCAGGGGCTACTCGCCGTACCACCGGTTGACGATGCCTCCTGGCCGGCCGGTGTTGGTGTACCTCGGGCCACGATTGCGGGACGACGAAAGTCCCACGAGAAGACAAAGCTGGTTTGCTTGTCGTAGAGGATGACGCCCTTGTGCAGCGCCATTCTCCTGAAGATGCTGTATTCACGTGGGTGATTTTCGGGCTGCCCCATGAACTTGTAGCGGCAGGAATTCCGCTTCGGCATCGGCCATTTTCGGATGAGCTTGTTTGCGGCCAGTGCGATATAGGCCGTCTGGAAGGCATACTCGGTATATGGTCCATCCGCATCGAGCCATGGTTCGATTTCCCGCCCCTGAACTCTGGCCGCAGGAGGGTTCGCAGTGATCTTGGCCTTTAGTTCCTTCAGCACTTCCAGTCTGGCCTGAAGCTGGATAACGGCAACGCCGGCAGTCCCTAGCTGCTGTGAGCCAGCCAGGGCCTTGACCTCGCCGGCGACAAACTGTCCTGCGAGCTTCCCGACCGCTTCCATTGTCTGCCGTAACCGATCCTCGTGCTGGCGCGTGAGGTCATCCAAGTCGATTTCCCTCACCACGTACAGGAGTACGTTCTCCTCCGTCGATTGCCATTTGCGGGCCATCACTTCCTCCTGAGCCGCTGTCTGCCGCCGCAATCGCCTACCGCCTCTGCGTCTTGATCTCCTGAGCCTTCTTGATCCGACTCTCCATGTCGGACAATTGGCTCCAGGTGTATTGCTTGTAATCCACGTTGACGCCGAGCGCCTTGATTTCGTGGGCTTTCTCGATCCGACTTTCCATATCGGCCAATTCGTTCCAGGAGTATCTGCTGTAATCCACGTCGACGCCAAGCGCCTTGATTTCGCGGGCTTTCTCGATCCGGCTCTCCATGTCGGACAATTGGCTCCAGGTGTACTTGCTGTAGTCCACGTTGACGCCAAGCGCCTTGATCTCCTGAGCCTTCTTGATCCGATTCTCCATGTCGAACAATTGGCTCCAGGTGAATTGCTTGTAGTCCACATTGACGCCGAGCGCCTTGATCGCGCGGGCCTTCTCGATCCGATCCTCAATGTCGGACAATTGGCTCCAGGTGTATTTGCTGTAGTCCACGTCGACGCCAATCGCCTTGATCTCCTGGGCTTTCTCGATCCGACTTTCCATGTCGAACAATTGGCTCCAGGTGTATTTGTTGTAGTCCACGTCGACGCCAAGTGCCTTGATCTCCTGAGCCTTCTTGATCCGGCTCTCCATGTCGCTGTCGGTGGCGGCAGTGCGAGCCGGTGCAGGGGATCGTACTGGCGTTGGCGTGTAAGCCGACCTGGACGTCGCCGCATCGAACGAAGGCGCTTTCGCTGGTGCCGGCGTCGCTGTCGGAACTACAGCGCTCGCTTTGGCGCGATCGATGTCTGCTTGAGGAATCGTCCAGGGAGCCTTCGCAGAAAGCTTCTTGGCGAGTTCGACCATCTCCGGAGAGACCCGCCACTCTGGCGGAACAAGAACCTTATTGGAGGGCATGTTCTTCTTGGTGTAGTCCAGCCACTCTTGCGGAGCGAGAACCTTGCTGGATGCCGCGTTCTTCGCAGTGTAATCCAACCACTCCTGCGGAGCGAGAACCCCGCTGGAGGGCGAGGAACCAGCTTGGGCGGCATTGTCCCGATTGTCTACGTTGGATGGCATGATGATCGCAATCAGTGCTGAGGTCGTGACAAAAAGAACAGCGACGGCCGCTGCGACCGTGACCGGCACATACCATCGCAGGCGCGGGTGACGTAGCCCAACAATGGAGTGGTAGCGAAATGCGGCAACGGTCACAAAGCCCCAGATGATGATCGGACCCGCAGATGCGCTTCCCGGCGTACTCGAGGAGAGAAGCAGGGCAACATTGCCCAGCAGGAGAGAGGCGGCGGCGACTCTGCTGCGGCGGAAGACGGCCAGCACAAGCCCTGCGAACAGAAAACCCGTCGGCACATAGTATGGGTTGAACAGCTCGAATCGGTGATCTGGCGATACGAGGCCCCAGGTCCCCGACACGAACATTGCCACAGTCGCAACTATCCCCAATGCCCAACCCCATGTGATCGACATTATTGCGGTTTTGAGTTTCCGGTCCTGTTCGGGGCTGAACGGTGGACCGTCCAGCAGGGCGCAGTTCCACAATCGCGAGAAGCCATATGTGGCTCCGCGATATGCTTCCGTGTGGCTATGTGCAGCCCCAACCTGACCCGCTCCGTCCCGCCCATCCATGGCGACCACCGCGCCGCACACCACGCAGACCTTGGCTCCTGCCCCCAATCTCGCCGCACATTGCGTGCAGAAACCCGTCTCTTGGAGACCCGCGGTGGCAGCCGATGAGCGGCCCGGCCCTAGAATCTGCTCATCGCTGCACTTCGCGCAGAATCGCGACCCTGGCGTGGTAGCCGTACCGCACCGAGCGCAGTAGGAGATCTTTTGGGGCGCAGGCTGAGGAGTGCGCTGCGGGGTGGCCGCCTGATCGGTATAGCACGGAAAGCGCTGCCAGACCGGCCATGTCGGGCGGATCCGTCGGAGAATAGCGCTCCCCACAAGCGTGACGCCGCCGAGCAAGAAGGCTACGGCGATCATCGTCACGAACGTTCTGGTGCGGCTGGCCGATGCGGCGCACTGCGGGCAGACGAATCGCGCCGACTGGCGGTACTGGTACATCGCCGCCCGGGCAACTCCTTTAAGCGCAGAGCAATAGCCGAGGTGGTAGATATTGCATCCCTCCTGGACGTACACAGTGTCGCTAGGGCCGGGGGGCGCATACATCCTGCAGGCGGCAACTGCGAAGATTAGCCCGCCGATCACAAGCAAAGTCCCTAGCACGTAGGCAGCCGTCGGTCTCAGTATCGCGACCAGCAGCCGTTTCGCAGCACTGCGTAGCGCGATCGGTGCCGTCCGCACGCTCGGATCCCAAGTTGGCGCTGAGGTGCGCAGAGGAGCCGCAGTACCCTGGGCCGTGGCTCTTCCGGCGACATCTGGTTCGTCCTCTCGGGCGAGGGCCTCTCGGCAGCGAGCGCAGACTGTATGGTTGTTCCATATCCAAGGTGTCTGAAGCGCACCTATGACCTCCTGGCAGTTCTCGCATTGCTCCATGACCTTGCCTCCTGTACGCGAACCTGGACCATCATGAACACGATCACGCCACGGTTCCGGAAGGTGGAGTTGGCGCGACTGTTGGCAGCGACTGCGCCTTCGGAATGCCTTGCTCTGTTAGGCCTAGCGTGGGAATTGGCGCGACGATCAACGACAGCAGGCCGAACACACCCAATGGCCGCCGAGCCCTATTGAGAGTCCTGTGCACGGCAGTGAAGTATCCTTCACAGACATACTTCTTGTCAATAACTAGCCTGCCATCCTGTGCTTGGTGATGAACTACGCAAGGCGAGGATGGCAGCGGCGATGAGCCAGGAGGCGGTTGCCGCACGCGCGAAAGTAACCCGGGAGTATGTGAGCCATGTTGAGCGAGGGGTTTACGCGCCCACAGTCACTGTGCTCATGCGCCTCTGCGCCGCAATGAACACGCGCGCCTGGAAGGTGCTGCGCCGTGTTGAGGGGGATTGACCGCCCACTTGCGTTTGCCGACGCCGCGGAGGCCCCCGGAAAGAGATTCCGTGGAGACGTGGCCACACGTGGCACTCAAGTCGCTGCCAGCAATGCGCACGATCACGGGATCCTTGAGCTATGCGCCACGCCCGACAGCCTCAAACATCGTTCCGACGATGCTAGCTATGTGATAGCCCTCATGCTGGATCCTCATACTCATTCACGTCGCCGCGTGATAATTGGACAGAAGAACTACTGGCAAGCTGAGCAATAACGCGGTATTCTGGTTAGGTCACGCGGAAGGAGAGGGAAAATGACTAAACGCCTCGGGTACTGCTTTGTGGCCGGGATCGTATGGGTACTGTTCATGGCGGATTCTGGATTCGGGCAGACCACCGCGCCGGCCGAAGACGTGAAGTCCAAGCTGCTGCCGACCTTAGCGATGCTGGAACACGGCGAGTACAAACAGGCGCTACCCACGCTTCAGGCCTTGCAGCAGACATGTTCGCGATTGCCGGGCAAGCCGGATGAATGCCGCATCCTTGTAGCACATGCGTTTGGATATGCCCTCAAGATGAACAAGGATGAGAAGAGGGCCCAGACCTATCTGGACCAAGCCATAGGAATGGCGGTAAGCTCGCGTGTTTATAGCCGCGCCCTTGCGATCAACGCCACCAAAATGGATATAGCTGGTGATCACCGAACGGAATATCAGCGTGATGCGGCCTACCTGCTTGCCGTGCTCGATGTGACGCCCAAGGACGAATACCTGATAGACCTTCTTGGAATCCTGCTTGATCGAGGTGCCAGCGGCAAACCGGTGATAGCCATGGCTGATGTGCGGGATCGATACGGCGAGCTCACAGCCGAATTGGAGAAGCAGCGGCCAGGATTACGCCGCTGGGGTGTGGTGTGGGTCAGCTCTACTGACTACGACATCTTGGATCATGACCTCGCTGACGCATTGGCTGTCCTGCGTGACATCGATCACAGGCTCAACGATGTAGATGCTCGACAGCGCCAGTACAACGCAGACGCCAAAGCGGCGGACCGTGCATACGCCCAGGCGAGGCGGGAAAAGTTGTCATCCAACGTCACGGGAGCCGATCCCGGACAGGCGCAAGGTCGTATGAGCAGTGCACAGAGCGATGCCCGTTCGGCACAGCGCAGCATTGAGGAGCTAAGAAGGGATCGTGAAGGCTTACTAAAGGAACGGGACCAAGCGGTCGCGAAGACTTTATGGCCGAGGTGGACTGATGAGAGTCTGATGGCGTTGCCTGTTGCTGATGCAGGGCAAAAACAGCCACCGCCACCAATGCAAAAGCAGCCGCTGGCCCTAGTCACCAGGAAAGGCGATCCCGTCACCTGGGCCACAGTTTCGGGTGGCGCACCTGTGCCAGAGGGTATGTCTACATCGGCCACGCCCGCAACACCGTCGGTCTTTACTGAAGGCAATAGCAAGTCGTCCGGATCGGGATTCTTTGTGACCAAAGACGGCTACCTGATCACGAATCATCATGTTGTAAAGGGAGCAGCCGCGATAAGAATAAAAATGGAGGCTGGTCTTGTTGCCGCCCGCGTTGTAGCACAAGATCCGGAGAATGACATTGCTCTCCTAAAAGCTGATGGGGAGTTCACGCCGGTAAGCTTCGCGGCCGAGAGGACGGCAAAGCTGGGCCAGACAATCTTTGCAGTAGGCTATCCGTTGACTGAACTACAGGGTTCGTCAACGAAGGTGACTCGGGGCATCATCAGCAGTATTACGGGATTCCGCGACGACGTACGGCGATATCAGATCGATGCAACAGTCCAACCCGGCAACTCGGGTGGTCCAGTGGCGGATGAGAATGGCAATGTTATTGGCGTGGTAGTCGCACAACTCAATGCTGCCGTGATAGCGGAGCGTACAGGCACGGTTCCGCAGAACGTCAATTACGCCGTGAAGAAGTCATACGTGCTCGCGCTCATCGACAGCGACCGAGATGCGTCTGAGAAGGTGATCGCGGTCCAAGGGGTAACGCACGTTCCGTTTGAGGAAGCTGTCGAGAAGGTTCGCAAGGCAACGGTGCGGGTTCTTGTGTACTGACCCCCGCCAATGGCGACCTCGCGAGACACGCTATAGGCGTTCAACAATGGGCAGGGCGGCGTGGACACATCCAAGGGTTGCGCTGGCAGCTCACAGGCGGGCTGGCGGCCGGCGCAGGTACAATGCCGAACGCCGCAGACAGGCGGCCCTGCGACTGATCCCACTGGCTCGCCAGATCGCCGCTGTGGGGGCCCTGAAGATGACGGCGGACGGAATGCAACTAACGGTGCTGCCTAGACATATGATCGCGTCGCTGGCCAAGGTCTTGGGCTTGCATCGTGCCACGGTATGGAGAGACGTGCAGCGGCTGCGCAGGTGGCCCTCTCGCTCGAAGTACTCCCGCGATACTGGCCTGGTCACCGTTCGGCTGTACGGACTGGGGGTCTTTGTTTGCCGCTCTAGAGGTCGACGGCACAGTAGACACTGACTGCCGCAGCAATGCCTCAAGTGGATCCGTATGAAGTCAATAATCATTATTGACCATGGCCCAATGATCACGTGTCGTGGTGAAAGAGGCTGCGTGGTTGCCATGGCGATGCTGGATGCCAGAAGTGGCATATCCGCTCAGGCCCCTCCAACCCTCCGAGGGAATAGGGTTGGACGCGCAGAAACCTCCCGAAGGGTCTGACGTGCCACAGAACTCCACCAGGGCAGCGGACGTGCCAGAACGCCAATCGGCGATTAACACGGTGAGTGGCTGATATGACAAACGATATCCCGATAGACTCCGTTGGTGATGGAGCCCGTGGCAGGGATGCTCGCCAATGCCTGATGACCTGTCAGAGGCGGTTCGGGCGTGGCCGAGACTGCCGGAACACACCCGGGCGGCGGCGCTGGTGCTTGTCACGACAGTCAGAAAGGAAAGCTGAATCATGCCCAGCAAACGTCACCAGAAGAGCGAGGTAAAGCCCCGCGAGGCGTTGCCGGCCACGGAGGCGGCGGCTATGCCACCGCGATTGGATGACGGAGCGCGGAAACCTGATGGTAAATAGCCGCCCGTTAGGTACACCACGTGTCGGCAGGTTAGCATCAAGGAAAACCACCCAAGCAAAGACCCCGGTTGTTTTGCGTGCGTTTTGAGCAGTAAACACCGTGGTTGTATCTTCAGTGGGCAGCGCCGGGCTTGAAGCGGCGACACATGGGTTCTCGATCTGCTACATGGCGCAGGGCGAGCTTGTTTTTGCGTATCTCGTTGAGGAGCCCAGAATATGGTCGTTCGACGTGCCATGGTCCCTGCACCATCGCTCAAACACTGTCAGGAGAACTGGCCATGACTCAAGCCTACCCCGCACATTGGACATCTACAGACTTTGTGACAATTCCTGCAGCAGAACCGAGAGAACGCAAGGTGGACCGTGCCCTTTTGACAACCCAGGAGGCCGCCCAATACCTCCAGATCGAGGAATCGACCCTCACCAACTGGAGGTGCACGAAACGATACGGTGTCCCTTTCATACGCGTGGGAAGGCTTATCCGATACCGTCTCTCCGATTTGGAAGCCTTTCTAGAGTCCCGGACCGTCCGCCCGGTCGATTGGCCGCGAGCGCGGGCGAAGAGGTGAGCCGATGATTTGAAGTGTATAAACGACCGGGTCCAACGGCAGGGAATCGCTCTCCATGGGCGGATTCTGCAACCCGGTTTGATCTTGGCGGCGTCGTCCGTTCACCGGGATCTGGTGAGGTGGGCTGATGACCCGGCTCGCTGTAGAATGGCGGGTAAGATAGACAACGGGACGGCTAGGTAGCTCCTGGCCAAGCGATCCGGGCGGCCATGGTTGCTCACCTGTCGCCGTGCCGCCCGGATTGGCCCGAGAAGGACAGGTGAGACCGTGGCGGAACACGCAAAGCGCAAAACGCGCGAAACGTATGCTCTTGGTGACGAGCCGCCGGAGCTCGATGTCATATTCCCAATGCCCTATCCGCCATTGGTGATGCTCCAGCACTTGGCCATGAAGGTCGCAAGTATACAGGCCCGTATTGGTCGGCATATTGCGGATCTGGAACGGTTCTGTCTAGACATGTCGCCACAGTGTTGGTCCCCTCATCTTTGTCGCATGCGGCAGCTGGTGCACCCACAACGCGCGGAGCTTGAGCGTGCCATGGGGGATCGGTGCAGTGTCATCCGCGGTGTGCCAAACCGAGAGATCATTAGCGCGGTTGAGGGGGAGTTTGGTGGTGGGTTCGCGCTATTGGAGAGTCCTTTCAAATGGTGCGGGCAAACGTTCGCCAGCGCTCACGCTGCGGCGTTCGCCATAGCGGAGGTGGCCCTGCACGACGACTTCCTAGACAAAGCGTCGTCTGCATCCATTCCCGCGCTGGCCTTCCCAGTGCTCGTGCAGGCCGCAAAGCGTGCTTATATCCAAGATGCGGACGAGAGCCGTATGCAGACCACACTGGAAATAGAGCGGGCCAAGGCTGAGAAGATGGGGCTGAACTTCGCGCGGCGAGACGAGCATTGGGTGATCTGTGTACAGCCCGAGTCCGGCAAGGGCGGTGGCGCGCCCGAAGGGGTGGTCGGTGGCAACGTGTCGGGAATGGATCCCAAAGAGGCCCTACTGATGACCATGTTTCTCAAGAATCCAACTATCAGCACCCGCAAGGCGTCGGAGACAGCCGGCGTCAGTAGGAACACGGCCGGGCGGCGGAGAAAAGAGTGGGTCGAGAAGGGGCTGATACCCATGCCTCCGCGCGATCCTCATTCAGCGCATGACCGGAAAACGGCGCTGCTGAAACGCGGCAAGGCGACGACACCAAGCGATCTTCATCTGGCCCAAAACAAGTAGCATTTGGGCCACCGTTTTTTTTCTGCGAGTCACTGAATCCCCCGCATGTACCGGGGGATTCTTGTTTGGCAGCTTGGCCCACAGTGGCCCAAATCGTGGGCCAATCCTCTTGCTCTATATAGGCGGGCAAGTGTCCGCCGCAAGAGGACTAGACAATGGACCAGAAATTGACGTTACCGGAGATAGCGAGGCGGCTGGGTGAGCCGTTGCACCGTGTTCGGTACGCGGTGGAAACGTACCGAATTGAACCGAGCGAGCGCATAGGCATTATGCGAGTGTGGGGAGAGGCCCAGGTTGCCGCGATTCAATCCGCCCTGCGCAGGATCGCACAGGGGAGGGGGAACTATGGCCGCTGAACCCTTGGTCGTCGACATTCGCGGCGTTGCCGAATTGCTGAGCGTGTCCCGCGCAGGCGTCTATAACCTAATCGCGGCTGGCAGGTTCGGGCCGGAACGGATTCGGCTGGGCAACAAAAGCGTTCGGGTATCGGTTTCGGAACTCCGGGCCTGGCTGGCGGCTGGTGCGCCTCCTCAAGACCGGTGGCAGGAAATGAGAGGAACGGCGCAATGACCACCTTGACCAATCCAATCGCACAAATCCATCCGGCCACAGACTTCAATGAGATTCGCCGCGCACTGCACCTGATCGTGCCGTTCGGTCAGGTATTCGAGATCCGTGCACTCGACGCATCGCTGCAAGGCGAGCGCTATATTGGCACCGTATCGGGGTACTTTGACAGTGCAGAAGCGGCAACGCAGGCGATCAGGAAACTGACATCGGCGACCGGCGTCTATGTTACCCTCAATCCGGTTGACCCTGCACTCTTGGCCCGGGCCAAGAACCGTCTGCATATGTGCCGCAGGGATGACCCGACCACCGGTGACGCAAACATCATGCGCCGGAGATCGTTGCTGGTAGACGTTGACCCAAAGCGGCCCACAGGAATATCGGCAACAGATGCCGAGCGCGCGGCCGCTATTGCCTTGGTGCGGACGATCCGCCAGACGCTTGCTGCCGAGGGGTGGCCTGAGCCGATCCTGGCGGACAGTGGCAATGGCGGTCACCTGCTGTACCGCATCGACCTTCCGGCCGACGACGGCGGCCTGGTCGAGCGATGCCTGAAGGCGATCGCCTTCAAGTTCGGCACATCGAAGCTCGACGTGGATACGAAGGTTGGGAACCCCTCCCGAATCACAAAGCTCTACGGGACAGTCGCATGTAAGGGTGACCATACCGCTGAGCGGCCACATCGGCTGGCACATTTGCTCGAGGTGCCTGAGACGCGTCAGGTTGTCCCTATCGAATGCCTGCAGGCTCTTGCGGCCTCAGTGCCATCCCCGGCGAAGACGACGGCACAGACTCTCACGGGCGACAAACAATTCGATCTGGATCGGTGGATGAATACATACTGCCCCGAGGCGGAGGGACCCGTGGACTGGTCCGGTGGGAGGAAGTGGATCTTCCCAATATGCCCGTGGAATCCCGAGCACACCAACCGGAGTGCTTATGTCGTGCAGAGGACGGATGGCGCGATCGGCGCCGGCTGCCATCACAACGGGTGTGCGGACAACGACTGGCATAGCCTGAGAGCAACTCGTGAGCCGGGGTGGCAGCGACCGTCGGAGCGGGCATCACATGCTCCTGCTGCCCCCGGGCAGGCAACGGATGCCGACGATTCCGCTGAGGCCGGGGGCGAAGAGGCTGCCATCGTTCCACTCGGAGAACGCGATCCAAGCACCGGCCGACTCGTCCTTTCCCCGGCCAAAACGCTGCCGACGGCGGAGGCGTTTGTGCGGCAGTTCTACATGCATGATCAGTCGCCGACCATCCATAACTACGTGGACAAGTTGATGGTCTGGCGCGGAAACCGGTACGTTGAGGTCGAGGATGAACAGATCCGGCACGCCCTGCAGCCTTGGTTGCATGGTGCGTCGAAACATCAGTTCGATAAGAAGACGGGCACGTTTGAGCTGGTGGACTTTGACTCCAACCCACGCACCATAGACTCGGCCCTTAGATCTATCCGCACGTATACGCATGTACGGGCTGAAATCACTCCGACCGCATGGCTGGATGGGGGCAAGGGCCGGCCGGATCCGCGTAACATCCTGGCGTTTCCGAGTGGGATACTGGATCTGGCTACCGGGCAGGTACTGCCCCCGACTCCGGCACTCTTTAACACTGCGGCAATCGATTTCGACTACTGCCCGAACCCGAAGCCTCCGAAGTTGTGGAATGCGTTCCTCAAGCAGTTGTTCGGCGATGATCTCGAATCCGTCCAACTGCTCCAGGAGTGGGCGGGGTATAGCCTGGTTGCCGATACCAGTCAGCAGAAAATGCTGATGATTGTCGGCCCGAAGCGTTCGGGGAAGGGCACCCTCGCTCGAATCCTGACAAGCCTCGTTGGGGCCGGCACCGTCGTTGGTCCGACCACGGGCAGCCTTGCGGGCCAATTCGGTTTGCAGCCACTGATCGGGAAGTCGCTGGCTATCGTGTCTGATGCCCGCTTCGCTGGCGAGAAAGTCGCCATTCTGGTCGAGAGACTGCTATGCATTTCGGGGGAGGACACGCTTACCATCGATCGGAAGTTCCTTCCCTCAGTGACGATGCGTCTACCCACTCGGTTTATGTTCCTGACCAACGAATTGCCCCGGATGAACGATGCCAGCGGCGCACTAGCTAACCGTTTCCTGATTCTTCGGCTTATACAGAGTTTCTTCGGCCAGGAGGACCCAATGCTCACCCAGAAGCTGCTGCAGGAGTTGCCGGGCATCCTGTGTTGGGCTATTGACGGCCTCAAACGTCTTCGTGACCGAGGTCATTTTGCACAACCCCGTTCGGTCGCCGATGCGGTTCAGGATCTTGAGGATCTCGGCTCGTCCGTTGGAGCGTTCGTCCGGGAGTGCTGCGAAGTCGGTCTTGGTCGCCGGGCATGTGTCGGGGAACTCTACGAAGCTTGGCGCAAATGGTGCGAGGCCGATGGGCGGAACCTAGTGATCAACAAGCAGACTTTCGGCCGGGATCTGTCTGCAGCAGTACCGGGCATCGTGTGCCGGAAGAATAGCACCGCGGGCACGCGTTTCTACGACGGAATCGGGCTACGCTACGGGGGGGCGGTCTGATGCACTACCCCATTTTCTTCTCTCTCTCGTCCCTGGGTGTCGCACAGTACCGCGATAGTACCGCGATGCATCTACCCATCGCGGTACTGTTTCAAGCGGTAACCACTGCGTCGCAATCTACCAGTGCCGTGAAGTGCCGCGGTCTTTTCTATACACGCGCGTGCGCGGGCTCGCATACGTGCATCCACGCACACGCAGGAAGCGATATAGCGCACAATAGGGAGGACCGCGGCACTTCGCGGCACTGCCACGACAATACGCAAGGGCGATGGGGGTCCTGCGTCGACCTGCCACATCCCCCAGAACGGAAGCTATCCTATGCCCCCTTTGAGCCCCAATCTCCGTTTGCGAAGTACGAGGGCGAAACAGTATCGCACGTACTCAAGCACGATCCGGACTACTGCCGATGGTTCGCCAGGAACGTAGGAGCAGAGACTGAGGAATGCGAAGAGGTGATTGCGGAGATCCAGGCAAAACCATCAAGAACGGTTGAGGAGACCGGTCACCAACGCAGTAGTTTCCGTAGCGGACAGCGTTGTATGCCACCTGGCATGCCAGTGGCCGCGACGTTGACAGGCAGGGTAGGATAAGACCATGGCAAAACTAAAGAGCATCGTGGAGCAGTTGCGGGCGGAAGTAGCCGAAGCCGAAAAGCGAGGTATGACTCGCTATCAGATTGCCAAGCTGGCGGGGATGCGGCACATCGTGCTCAAGCGTGTTGCGGACGGCGAAGCGATCCCTCGCATCGACACAGCAGAGAAGATCCTGAACGCCATCGGACGGTCGTTGATAATAGGCACTAATTAGTGTATAGTGCTCTTGGCGGCATTGCTGGACGCTGCCAAGACGAAAGGTGCAAAATGAGAATCCGCAAGATCACCTACATCCGTGACGGGAAGAAGACCCAGAGCGACAAATGGTATGCTTCGTGGCAGGATTCATCCGGGCGCCTGCGCCGGTTGGCGCTCTTTCCTGACCGTAAGGCCAGTCAGGAGGCCGCCGGGAAGATCGAGAAGCTGGAATCCATCCGGGCATCGGGCGACATGATCCCGCCAGAACTCTCCCGGTTCATCGAGGGCACAACTCCATACATCCGGGAGAAGCTGGCGGAGTTTGGCGTACTGCCACAATCGGCCATCACGGCGGGCAAGCCGCTTGCCGACCATTTGGCCGACTTTGCCGACGCCCTCCGCGACAAGGGCACAACCGACGCTCAGGCGGAGCTTGTGAGTGTCCGGGCCGGTCGCATCTTCAAGCTGTGCGGTTTTGTCTCGTGGCAGGACATATCCGCCAGTCGCCTGCAAGCCTGCATTGGCGAACTCCGCAAAGACACGCCTGAGAAGAGGGGCTTGAGCATACAGACCGCCAACTTCTATTTGAACGCCTGCAAGCAGTTTGCCTGATGGATGGTGAAAGATCGCCGGGCGCATGAGTC